>Ga0207143_1069_pt1 | contig 13648 bp, 8 predicted proteins | sample Alteio_BWMinHeat_3_FD_153566 | JGI IMG/M metagenome (GOLD analysis project Ga0207143, IMG submission 153566) | Enriched cells from forest soil in Barre Woods Harvard Forest LTER site, Petersham, Massachusetts, United States -... | ecosystem: Environmental > Terrestrial > Soil > Temperate forest >... | reverse complement strand
ATTAGTAATTCTTTATATATGAAAACTAATAATCCAGAAACTTTAAATATCAATTTTTTTTATATCATCTTGCAATATTGTATACTTTGATAGCTATATAGATACAGGCCAAAACAATATAAATAAAATATGTCGATACGGGGGACGATATTCCATTATTGTTTCGTATCATCGTATAAAATAAATGATATCCCACAATGCATAGAATTAAAGTTGTAATCGTCACATTAAGATAAATTGAATCTTCCAACATATTGTTCAATCGATTATTTTCAGTGTGCAATAAATACATTGCATCTTTTTGATCATCAAGTTTATTATTAAAAAAATTCAACATTCGTATACAATTTATCATTTCTCCTTTTGAATCAGTTTCATATTTCTGATCTTTTCCTGCTATAACTTTTTCTTCTGAAATTACTTTTTTTTCAGGTTCAGCTTCTTGCACAGCTTCTTGCTTAACTTCTTTTTCAGGAATAACTGTTTGTTCATCTTTAACATTATCTACAATTTTCTCTGGTACAACTTGTTCATGAACCACTTCATCTGGAATATTCTGTTCTACTGATGCATCATCAGTCTTCTTTTTAGTCTGTTTTGCCTTTTTAGGCTTTTCAACTTTCTTTCTTGGCATCTAATATTTTAAACAATTATAATATTATATGTATTCTTGTCCCACACAACATATTATTATTGTAATTTGTGGATTTCTAATAGTCTTCTGGTTAGTCCAGATATGTTGGGATAATAAAAATAGTACGATAGAAAAATTAGTAATAACCGATAGTACGTATAGCCAATGCGCAACTGATTGTTTAGTGGCTTGTCAAAAATGTGACCCTGATCCATGCGATCTCGAAAAATGTCAGGTATATATACCATGCTACAATGAATGTCGAAAAATCTGTTGGAGATTTTAAATTCCTGTGTCAAACGTTTGTTGACCAATGGTCATTACAATTTGCATTAAACGTTCTGTTCGGAACTCTTCTGGAACTTGCTCTAATTTTCGTCCGGACTCAGAAATAGCAATAATGTATAGTTCATCCGAAAGACATCTACGTGGAAGTTCGTCAATTAAATCTGTTCGGGATCTGACCAAATTTTCCAATTGTTCAGCAGTGATTTCATTTCGTCTGATAATGTTGAAATTGACTCCAAAAGATACACATTTGAGCCTAAAACTCAATTGATCGTGATATTGAGACATTGTGTAGTAATACATTTCAGGATCTCTTTCAATAACGTACAAGAAATCTTCTTCAGTTTGCATAAAATTCGGACAGTACCTGATCACCTTAGGTAGAATGTCAATGTATTCTCGGATATGAGTTTTGAACAGATTATAAATTTGTTCAGTTCCAAAATGCAAATATTGGATATCAGAAACAAATCCAGATCTCAACATCTCACAAATTAATTCATGAGTGATACATTTTTCAGGAACTCGCGAAATCTGCGACGGATGACTGGTAACTAATGTTGTATATATATTACTTGTTCTCATTGGTACAGGCACAAAATCAAGATTATCGCTGTTTTTCTTGATGTAGAGACAACACAATTTCTCATCCAAAAATACGATCGGAACATGTCGGAGACTTCCGTTGCTGTTGCTAGCAACAATACACAGCTCTTTGTCAATAACACGAAATGGAACTTTTTCCAGTGCCAAACCATTAATCGCTACAATTTTTCTAGCAATATCAGCGTTGTCATAGTATTTCAGTGATACACATGATATATCGACGGGATTGGTTTCCAAATATTCCAGTGTCATTTTGGTTGTCTTGAATGTATCAGGAATCCAGCGATAACTGAGATGATCAATTTGGAATGAAAGATCGCATAGTTCTTGGGTCAATGATTCATTTGGAATAACATATAGCCCTTGCGGATTCATTTTGATGCATTCCTCGAGAATTTCTTGTGTATAACACTTTGATGGAATGTAAAAGATAGCGTCGGGATGATTTTTTGCAAAATACATACACATATCTTTTGTAGTGTATTTTTCAGGAATGTGACAGAATCCCAATAACCAGTTTTTCAGAACAATCATGTAAATTTCTTCAATTGATTTTTCAGACAGAACACTTTTGGATACATCAATCAATTTGTTAATTGGATCGATATTTTTATGTTCTATCAATGTTTCAATTCTGTTTTTAAAAAGATTAACAAACACATCATCACGAATATAATCGTTAAGCGCACGTTTGTTTTGAAGAATCATTAGATCAGTTACAAACCCAGAACCGATTACCACTCGAGCATTGTCCGGAATAATAACATCCCATATGTAGTAAAAATATTCATCACTGTGTTCAAGAATATTCAATATTTGATCATGCAACAAAAAATCAAAGTTACAATCTCTTTTAGCTTGATTGATTCCTTCGACGAATTGATGTTCATTATAAGTACATTCTTTGTTTGTGAATTTTACCATCTTGTTCAAGCCATATTTTTCGTTAAATTCAATTCCTGACATAGTATCGAGTACATTGGTCGCTGTATCTATTTTTCTTTCGTTGGAATTTTCTTGTTTTTCATCGGACTTTCCATCATGATCAACAATCTTCTCCTGATCATTTTCATCTTCATCTTCATCTTCATCTTCATCTTCATCTTCATCTTCGTCATCTTCTTCACTTTCTCCTTCATCTACATAATCTTCATCTTCTTCTTCATCTTCTTCGTCATCATCTTCATCATCTTCTTCATCATCATCTTCTTCATCATCATCTTCTTCTTCATCTTCTTCATCTTCATCTTCATCATCTTCTTCGTCTTCTTCGCCTTCGACATCCTCATCATTGTCCAGAGCAGGAATTTCTTCTGGTTTATCTTCGTTGTCGCTATCACTAGGACATGTGTACACGTAATTAACTGTAATGTTTTGCATGATTTGTGTGTGATAATACACTATTATTATATTAACCTATCAAAAAAATATAATTTCAATTTTTTGATAATAAACAACTTAGAAATATTCATATTGATAAAAAACTAACCACTTTATAGGTAATTATGAAAAGATATGAGAGAACCAATTCGACATATTGCTAGAACTAGAACCAGAACTACTGGAACTGGCACTGCCGGAACTGGCACTGCTGGAACTAGCACTGCTGGAACTGGTACTGCTAGAGCTGGTACTGCCGGAACTGGCATATGCATTACCGAAACTAGAGCTGGAACTAGCATCGCTGAAACTAGGACTGGAACTGGATCCGGAACTACCATAACCAGTAGCGAGGAACTTTAATTCGTCGGTGAAATATTGCCTAGGAATAACCTCAATCGCTTGTGGATTTTTCTTGACACATTCGATCAACAATTCATTAGAAATACGCTCGTTAATAATGTAGTGTATTGCATGGACATAATTTTTCGCAGCGTACATACATATTTCGTATGTTTTGAACTCGGATGGGATATCTCTGATCAAAGATGGATCTTGGATCATCATTCTCATGAATGCATCATTCACATGTTGATCGGTCAAAATTGTTGTTGATACTTTGTACATCAGTTCTATGATACCACCGATATTACATCCTTTTACTAATTCGTCAATCTTTCTATTCAAAGAATCCATACATTCATTGATAGGGATTTCTCGTCGGTTGGAGAGAATCATCTTGTCAGCTTTAATTTTGTCTTTATAAACCATAACTCTAGCATCATCTGGAATGGTTACATCCCACATGTAGTACATTGGTTCCTCAGTATAATTCAACCAATATATCACGTGATCATGAAAACAAAAATACAATCCATCAGGCCCACATTTATTCTTGTAATCAAATACGTTGCGATCAACATTCAATCCTTCTGTGAACTTAAAATCATGATGAACACAATTCTGGTTAGTCAGTTTAACAAGTTGGTATCCTGAATAAATATCGTTGAATCGAGCACCAGAAATACTAACATCAACATCAACATCAACATCATTGGAACAAGAACCATTTTGTCCATACACTTGGTTAGGAATAGTGGAAGAAGATCCAGATGTTGGACAAGATCCAGATGTTGGACAAGATCCAGATGTTGGACAAGATCCAGATGTTGGACAAGATCCAGATGTTGGACAAGATCCAGATGCCGAACAAGATCCAGATGTTGGACAAGATCCGGGTTCTGATTCTTCAGTTTGACCATTACTTTGGTACAATCCACAACTTCGGGTTTGTCCGTGCCTTTGTCGAATCCCACATTGTCCAGTATTAATCGTTTTAAGCTCCATTTTCTGATCCCTTGAATCAGAGTTAGTTACAAAAACTTCTTCTTTCTCATCATTGTACATATCCATAAAATAGATTTTATAATAATATTATCACTATAGTCTCAAAATGATTTTAAATCAATTTTTTTGAATATAAATATTAACACATAATCATCATTATGATAAATGGCCGATGATAATAGTTTGATCGAAACTGCAATTCATGCTTCTATTATTGATAAAATAGAAAATCCAGTACCACAGAGGAAACATATCGATTTTATAGTTGGTCGAGGTAGACTGGCTCCCCAAGGATATCTAAACATACCACTGTCTGATTACATGAAAACACGAAATATTGTTTTTGTTGATCCAGCACTAGAGCACGATGCTGATATTCAGAAATTGATCGAGAATGTTAATTTCTCGAATTATAGAATTACACATCTCGAAGATCCGAACGAAATGATTGATGTGAATATTATTTTTGACTGGTCTACATTTTATTGTACTGCATTACAATCAATGAAAGCAATTGCTGATAAAATTGGTAGACGATTTAAAGTGTATGTACCATTGGCACCGGATGAAAAAAAGATACCGAGTATCATCAAAGAACATTTATCAAATCCTAAATTTATTGTAACAATTGTAGAAGCTCAATACCCGATGTTTAAGATAGATCAAGAGGAATATAAAAATATTATGAATATGGAACAATATATGTTGATTTTAGTAAATCATTAAAATTTAAAATCTTCGGTTACATTCATTGCCCATTGAAATTGTTTTTGTTGCGATTTATTGAAAAATTTATCGATCGAATCAATAATACCATTATGCTTTAGAAACGCAATTGTAATCCGTGGGTCAATATAATTTATTTTGGATGTCCCTGTTGATAAGGTTTTGGATTCTGCCTGTATCGACTTTTTGCTCTTCAATAGTTTCAATTTCTCTTGTAATTTTCCTATTCTCGTATTAATCGCAGTAGTATTCTTATTATTATCTATTTTCTTCTTTTTCTCTTTCTTCAATTTATTGATTTTCTTTTGGAGCTCTTTCACTCTTTCTTGTGTTTTCTCTAACTGTTTTGATGATACATTTGTTGCTATCTTCTGATGGTTGCATAATTTAGCGACCTTAAGATTTGCCATCTCGTAATCGTGCAAAAGTTTTAACACTTTATCTGACTTTTCTTTGTCAGTTAAATCCTTTTTGTAATCAGCATACCGGTTGTTAATTTTCTTGAGTTCAATTTGCATTAAATATGAAGCATTGTAAGTACGAAATACTTTTGATGTTAATTTTTTCATAAAGCTCTTGATATATTTGTTTAGTAAATCTGATGTAATTTTGTCAAAAAGTTCATCGTTATTTGATTTATTCTGATAAAATTCCTTAATATTTTTGTGAACACTTTCGGGAACTACAAATTTATTAACATACCTGATTGAATCTTTTCCCAAAAAATCTAATTTAATAGCATTATTATCTAACAACGAAACATTTTTAATTTTTAATGTCGATGCTCCAACTGTATCAGCTTCATCTGTTTTTTTCTCGTTCCCTATTCTCAGTGCGAGTTTATCGATTAGATACAAGGCTGTTGCTAATTGTCTAGTCTCCAGATCTGGAGATTTCATGTTTTTTTCATTAATAATTCTAATCTTTTTAATTTTCTTTTTTAATTTTCGGGCCAAATCGTATTTTGATTCATCCGATTTCATCTTAAAACTTGATTTTCTACCAAATCTAGCATAATTATATTTGTGGGTAACGTTGTTCTGCCAACTTGCTATCCATTCTAGTGTGTGATCAGTAATAACATTACCCCATTTTCGTTTAACACCGTCAATCGATGGAACGGGTATTTGGGCATTGGGACCAATATTGATCGTTATATCTTCCGGATACAATCGTTTTTTAATAGATCCTGACAAAGGATGTGCACCACGACCGATAAAAATAGAAGGGGGTTCAACAATATAGTTATCAATTGTTTGTTTTGCACCGTCTACTATTGCAAAACTATATTTTTCTTTTTCCTGATCTTTGTTGGCCTTTTCCTCTTCTCTTTGTTCTTTGGATTTATTTTTGTTCTGTTCTTTTGTTCTTTCGGATTCAACAACTATATGTTCACGAATACGATCGAAATTACAGAGATTAAAATCTTTAATAATATTTTTATTTGAAGATTGTAACAATTTCTTCCAATCATTAAAAAAATTCTTTTTAAATTTATCATTACGATATTTATCGTATCTCGGTTGAAGATAATATGTAATGTACTCCTCTTCTTCCGGATTTAACTGAACTTCTCGTTGTTCGTACTTTATCGGTATATTGTGCGGTTGATACTCTGGATGGAACATAACCCCATGATGTTCTAAAGTATTCCATTTTTTGATAGATGATCCCGATCCTCCAATTGTAACCGGTATGGTTGGAGAACCCAGTATGGTTGGAGAACAATGATCAGGCCGATCAGATAATTCGGTATTATTCAAATTTATATGTTCAGGGCAAACACCAGAATCGAGCGGAGTTGCATTTTTTGAATGTGTATTTTTTGATTGTGTTTTATGAATACCAATATAATAATCAGGATCAATCATTGTTCCGCCTGTCAAAATATTTATAGCTTCGCATAAAGGATCAGGATCTAGATTATTGATTTGATTTAAATATGAATCCATTATCATAATATTCATATTGGTTATATATTTTTATGATTCTCCGGAATAATAAAAATAATTATCGAATTAGGATCTTTTACAATAAAAAGCGCATCCAACTGCCAACATATACAATATCAATAAAATTAAAATAATTTGTTCGCTATATTCGATATTATGCCAAATTAAATAATTATTGGTTGCTACAATACAAATCTGTATAACAATTCCAAATATAAATACTACAACAAATCCATAACACACAGAATCTTGTTGCAAATCCATATATAATATCTTGGTGTATTTTTTATACGACCCCCCAAGAACACATATTATATTGGACATTGTTAATGGGTTCATATTGTTCATCTTTAAGAAAATGTGGACGTAGAAATAGATATGAATATATTAATGATGAAAATCAGAACAGCGAAAATATTGGGAAGATAGAATCCATGCTAAATAAATTAATATTCCGACCTCCAGATACACAATACGATAAATTGAACGTACCAAAGTGGATGAAACGAATAAAAAGTACTAATGGGAAATTTATAACATGCTATATCATTGAGCCATCAAGAAATATCAAGAAAGATAATACCAAATACATTGTGTGGTCTCATGGTAATGCATGTGATCTTGTTACTTCTCGATTAGCAATAAAAGATATACATAAAAAAATTGGAGGTACTGTTGGAATTATTTGTTATGATTACCAAGGATATGGATACTCGGAAGGAATTTGTCGCGAAACAAATTGTTATGAAGATATAACAGTTGTGATCGAATTTGCTGTCAATACAATGAAAATTGCAAAAAGGGATATTATACTGGCTGGTCATTCATTGGGAACAGGAGTTGTAGTTGATTATTGTTTCAAAAATAATTGGAAATCTCCAATTGTCTTGATATCACCGTTTAAAAGTATTGCTCGTGTTGTCATGGATCCAGCTAAATATAATCCCACAAATTTATTGATTGAGTTTCTAGATAAATTCAGAACATATGATAAGTTTAACGAAATAAGATGTCCGGTTACGATTTATCACGGCAAAAATGATGAAATTATAAAATATTATCACAGTTTAGAAATGTACAATACCTACCGACATCAAAATCGCATCAAATTAATTTTAATAGAAAATACAGGACACAACGATATTTTGGAAAAAATTCATTTACTTAGCTAACTATAACTTTTGGATTACTTTTTTGTATCGTTGTTCGTACGAATCAATATATTCATCTGTAGATCTGCATTTACCAGTACGCTCCATAATATTAAGTAAACTAACAAAATATTTTACCGTTTTGTAATATCCTTCAAATATAAGCCTGCATTTCAAATTATCGTCCATATTAAAATGTAATATTGATGTTTCGAATGTGTTTAATTTTATTGTTCTCATTTTATTAAAAGTATCGTTGCATATACGATCGTTTGCTTTGTAGGTATATTTACAAAGTATTGCAGAAATATCAGTATGATAAATGTAATCTAGTATTTTTAAATACCAATATTTGTTTGAATTAGTTTCTATTTCGGCTGGATTAATATCATTATTACTTCCTCGTGTCAATATTTCATAAACCATTGTCATTGCTATCCCGATACTTTGTTGGATATAGTTTTTTGTTATCTTGAGATTATTAAGATTCAATTCGTTGTACGCTTTATCACAAATATTCTGAAATTCTTTCAGTTTCTCATACAGAGTTTTGATAATTTCTGAAAAATATTTGCTGTAGCGCTCCAAATCATTGGTAAGAATAAAAACGCCTTTTAGTTCATAGTACGCCAAGATACGTTGCATCAGATAATCCAAAATATTTTCATATTGTTGTACTATTTTCATTTTAACTGTTAAACTACTAATAATTTGTTGGTCTTTTTTGATATATTGAACCAATGTATTGAATACTGTACCGTGCTTCACTGTAATATCCATTAACTCAGTAAAACTTGTCTTCTTTCCAATTTTAAAATTATCGATACACGAAGTCTCTAATTGTTCCAATGAATGTTTAACATATTCTATTCCAAGTTTAGGTAAACAAAAATCCATTTGATCCATATATTCAGAATGCAACATCAATTCATCGAAAATTTCTGCCAAGTCGATGATTGAATAGATATGTGTTTTAATAGGTTCGACGTGTAGATTCAAAAATGCCCTGATATCAGTTTCCGGACAGTACAACAATTTAAATAGTTCAAGTCTAATTTCAAAAAACAATTCAGAGATCTTCAGGTATTGCGACGAATCTTTGAGATAAATAATATTGATAACTTCCAAAAATCCATCATATGCTAACCATGCTTCTCGGATAATTTCGTACGTATCGATCATTGAATTTTTATCGTCAAATAAATATCCAAATATCCGGTTATTGTAACCAATCACTTTGTCTTTGATTTTTTTATCGCAATGTGTCAATGGATAATTATCGTACAATCCCCCATCCAAATTATATGATCCATTAATGATCGGAGCTTTGAACAAACCAGGAATACTTGTTGACGCCATTGCTCCGGTCAAAACATTTAAATCACAGTACGCTGGATCGGTGTCTTGATAGTAAACCACATCAATACAATTTGTTTTTGTCCCAGTTAATACAAGTCTTTTACCAGTTAAGGCATTGTATTCCCGAAATGTAAAAAACCTTTCTAGTTTCCATCCATCGTACGTGTTCCCTAGATATTCTTCGTCTGACTCTGTATCATTGGGTTCAACATATGTACCGTCTTTCTTTCTGATTATGATGAGATCGTCTAATGAATTCCCCATAATATAACTAATCTTCTTGCACAACATTGCATACCACATAATAAATCCAGATTTTACGGGATCATATAATCCTTTATCGTTAATCACTTTATCGATAATTGTCCAGATCCCATACATGTTAAAGAGAGGTTCTTTGTAAAATGTCTCAATTGGATTTCTTGTCACTATATCTACAAAAAATCGAATTGCTTTTTGATATTTTTCCACAATATCGGATTTCTTGGTAATGATATCTCGTAATACCATCGTTCGAATATCATCATATTCTTTTTTGCTTGGTGTAATTGTTCCCATAACTAAAGCAGTTAATGCCCCAATACTCGTTCCTGAAAAATGATTGATGTAAAAGATTTGACCGACTGCAAATAAACCAATAATTGTTCCAATGTATATCGTCCCTTTTGATCCTCCTCCAGCAAACACTACTTTTTCTAATCCGTATGGATTTACTATCTTGCTAAAATCACTGGATACTAGTCCTGATCCGGATCCAGATCCAGATTTATCTAAACCAAGTGTTTCTTGAATAATAGATGTGGTACATTCATTCGATGAATTGTTCGAAAGAATAAAATTGTTGTAGGGATCGAAATCAAAGAATATTTTATCTTCGGATAAGATAGCCGATATATCGACAATTTCATTAAAAATAACATTCATCTTTGGTGAATTCTCGTTTAACAATTTGTTAAACAGTTTGCAATCTAATCGTTTGATCATCAATAATTTGATCAACGACTGTGAAGTAAGAACAAGATTATCATGACAAAACAACAAGAATGGTTTCGTTTTATCGATATCATTGACTGTTATGATTTTGTAATTGTCAATGACTTTATTCTCTTTTATATCTCGTGTCACTTTGGTAAAATATTTAGAAATAATATCCATCTATATTTTTGTCTGATAGATTAAATTTGCATTTTCAGGTGAACCCGTATAATTTCAACGTATTTATTTTGTTTTCGTACAATATACAAGTAGATGGATATTAAAAGTGATTTAAGTCACAACAATTTCTTTTTGCATTCGTTTATGGATGAATATATTGGTGATGGCAAAGGGAATAATCCTTTTCTTACATTAAATGAATTTTTAAAGTACAGTCCAGAACCTTATAAAACAAATTTACAATTGTCTAAAGACATCGTTCAAGATCTGGATAATTTCCTTCTCAAAATAAGAACTTTAACACCAAATGTTGAGACAAAGTCCACTGACAGAAATGATCCGGAATATAGAGAGTGGGAAATAGGGGAAGGCCAACGTGAATATGGTGATAAAAGAGCATATCGATACAAATATAAATATATTGATTCGAAGCAACTTAAACCCAGAATAGAAGTCGAAGATCAACATCTTAAAGTAATCAATTGCGAAAAGTTTTTAGCACAACTACATCAATCGCGGAAATCATTGTTCCCAAAAACTATAGCAACTGAATATTTTGAAAAATATTTATTTATTGATGCAGAAATGGAAAACAAGCTCAACGGTATTTTAAATGAAATTGTCGCTAAAGTTATCAGTCTATCGTTGAATTATCCCATATTTTTACCAATCGGGTATGCTAACCCCAATGGTGGTCATTTGATCGGTCTTGTCATAAGCGACAAATATATTGCAATTTGCAATAGTGGTCAAGGATTGGGATATCATTTGTTAAGAAGTGAATACTCGGAAATTTTGGAAGGTGGTACTCAATATAACGATTATCCACAAAGAACAGGAATTGTTAATCTAACAACCGTTCCTAAAAAACAACTATTCCAAGAAAGAACAGGTGCTGTTCAACCAACAAGTACGACTCAACCAAGTATTACTCAACCGGCAACCGTTCCTAAAAAACAACTATTCCAAGAAAGAACAGGTGCTGTTCAACCAACAAGTACTGCTCAACCAAATACTACTCAACCAAATACTACTCAACCAACAATAGAACCAGCAAAGCCGAAGAAAAAACAGAAAAAACAAATGTTTGAAGAAAGAACAGGTGTTGTCCAACCATCGACAGAACCGATAGAAAAACAAATAGATATTTCTATTCCAGAAGATAAAGAAAATTACCCACAATGTATTTTTCACATGAATAGACCAAAAGATGACTTTGTTTTGCATGAATTCTTGAAAAATATATTGAGCTATACCAAACAATATGAAAATACTACAATAGATGACGTTTATGGTTCTGTCTTTAAAATGTACATTTACAACAAAATAATAGAAGGCGGATACAAAGATAATATTGTGAAATTGACTAGACAAATAATCAACGAAATGGCTAGTGAAACGTATATGAAACTAAAATTATCTGGAACATCAGAAACCAGTAAAATACTAAAACATGTATGGAAACATACTGACTACTACCAAGAATCTGTATACTATACAACATCTATTTCGATGTCCCAATATTTGGATGTATACAAAAATTTATTAAGCGAAAGACAATTCAAAGAAATCACAGAAAAAGCTACACGGACTAATCAGTTCGAGAATCTACAATATTTTGTTGTATCGTTAATGCATTCATTAAATATTTATGAAGAAAATACATATATTACAGATCCTCAAATCTTTTTCAAAAAAATCGGTGGTTACAATTTCTTTCCTATTATCCTGAAAGAAATCAAAACATTACGAAAAACAAGAAGATTGGAATACAAACCTGCATACAAAGATTATCTTGCCAGATATAGTCCTTTATTATTTAGTTATGATCTACAAAGCGAAGCAATCGAAATAGTCAAAAATAATGGTTTGAAACCTGAGATAGGCGAAACAGAAACACAATTTGCCGAAAGAATCAAAGATAATCCAATATATATAAAGACACTAGAATCACAATACCAACAAAGAATAAAATATATATTCCCCATTGTTCTTTTTGATGAAGAAATAAAAGGAATTATAGAATATATTCAGAGCATACTGAGTAAAAAAAATGCAAAAATATTTACGGAAAGCCTTGATAATGATAGAAATTTCGATGTCATAGAACTTTTAGATAAACCACTGAGAGATATCAGAGAGAGTATACAGAAAAATATTGCAGATATTAAAAACATAGATGGATACAATACGGAAAAAACTTGGATCAATTTGTTTTTTGATATGTTAATGAATTCGGAAATTTCAAATAAATACGAAGAACCAGAAGATTATCTGCTTAAATTTAAATCTGATCAAAAGTATTTTAAAATAAAATTTATCGGTGTTATGGAAGATTTATTAGATGGAATAGATATATCTGAAGATACATTAGCTAAAAAAGTACTGAAGAAATTGAAACAAACTATTCCTAATCTATATAACGATATTATGCACGTTAAACTTGTATCGGTATTTAAACAAACTTTCTTTGTCAGAGAACAGTATGCAGGTTCATGTACTTTTAATGGAATATTTTTAGCAACCAGTTTAATAAATATTGCCTCAAATCCGGAGGTAACAAATAAACAATATTTAGTCCAGTACTATTCTCTTTTAAAATCGATTAGAGAGAAACAAATATTCGAACTGGCATCAAATGATGTCAAATTAGTTGAAACAGACCGAGAAGTTATTGATGTTTTACAACATGTGTGCGCTCGATCTGGAATAAACATCAATAATGTTAACGGACTTGATGTTGCAAAGAAACTCAAACAAATGTTGCCTAGTAAAACAATTTCATCGTTGGACGTTAAATACAAAGAAATAGTTATTGAAGGAAAATCGGAAGAAAAGAAATTAGAAGAAATTAGATATGATAATTTAAATGAATCAAAATCGTTTGATGATTTATTTAACAAAACATTTGATTTGATTCGCTATCTAATCAATAATGACAAATATCAAAAATCTGAATTTACTAGGCGTGTATTTGAACCAATGATTTTGTATTTGATGCATAATAAACCATCTGACAAAGACATTGATGACAAATCAAAAAAACTTTA
>Ga0207143_1068_pt1 | contig 13800 bp, 17 predicted proteins | sample Alteio_BWMinHeat_3_FD_153566 | JGI IMG/M metagenome (GOLD analysis project Ga0207143, IMG submission 153566) | Enriched cells from forest soil in Barre Woods Harvard Forest LTER site, Petersham, Massachusetts, United States -... | ecosystem: Environmental > Terrestrial > Soil > Temperate forest >... | reverse complement strand
TTACGCAGGCCCACATCAAAATCAATTACAGCGGTTTTATGTCCGCGTAACGCCAACCCTGTTGCAAAGCTCGCTGAAGACGTGGTCTTACCAACGCCACCTTTGCCAGAAGTGATCACGATGATTTTTGCCACATTAACTCCTTTAAAATTTAATTGTTATGAATCGACACAAAGTCGATTTTATCGCCATTTAATCTAATTTGTAACGGTAACAGCGGATCAGCCGGGTAGCCATGTTCAAAGGTGCGGTAAATCCCCGCAATCGACACTAATTCTGCTTCCAGGCTGGTAGTAAAAATACGTGCTGCTGTATTGCCGTTAGCACCAGCCAAAGCACGGCCGCGCAACGGCGCATAAATATGAATATTGCCATCTGCAATCACCTCGGCGCCATTGTTAACGACTGCAGTAATGATCAAATCGGCACCACGCGCATAAACCCGTTGCCCTCCCCGCACTGGGGTATCAATCACCATCGGCGCTGATGACGCAGCTATTGGCTTTGCGGGTTCTGGAATAATTTTGGCAATACTGGCCGCCGCTTCGGCAAAATCGAGCGCACTATGGGTAGCCGTTTTGCTGCCAAGATCTATGCTTAACCCCAATTCTGCAATATGTACTTCATATTTTTCTGGCGCATGTCGCACCGCAACCGGATGAAAACCTCTTGCTTTCAGTAAGTCGATTAATTCTTTCCAATTAACTAACGAGCAATCGATATTAGCTACATCGATCACTGCGCACTCTTGTGAGTAGTAGTCACTCGAATGGGCTGTCAATTTTTGCAATGCCAGGTCTAGCTGTGCCAAATTCGCATCATGCAAAATTACTGCCATCGCCACGACAGTGGAAACTTTAATTTCAATTGGTTTCTGTTGACTTTGGGTTTTTGATAGCATGAAAGTGGTAAAAAAGGCTAGGGTACACTGATAGTCTCGTATTATCGCCTAAAAATTTGGTTTGCAAGCAATAAAATTGAGGTGGGAAACAATTATTCAAAAGTCACCGAGACTGGTGACATAGCTGACCAACCAAATGACTCCAATCCGACTGGAGCCATTTCATCCCAGCCCCTCACCCTCGGTAACTTTCCTTTTGGCATTTCTGCAAGTAATGCTGATAGTTTATAACTTCGCTTAGTAATGGCGCCTCGAGTTTTTCTCGTATCAGCTTTGGGGGATGATTTCATTGTTTAGTTTTTTTTATTTTTCTATGATTAAACCAATACTCGGCATTATCTTCTAAAAATCGCTTTTAGAGATAACAAATTGCTGGAAAGGTCATATCAGGGGAATCCACAATGCACGATTTTAGAAATCTATATAAAATCCGCGGTTTATTTTTCTGATCGGCGGCATAAGATGCTAAGTCAGAAATTCGATTAACCTAACTAACGAAATAGAATATAGTAATTATGAATGCTGTCCCTCCTCAGTCCCCTCGCTTGCGCTCTTTTAGCTTAGGTAGTGTTGAACCGGACCTAAGACCTGGAGCTATCTTTCAAGTAAAGGTTCCGCACGATGCGATCAACGAAGACCTATTCAAACAAATACATAAAGCCTCTCGAATTCCGGTTAAAACGCTAGGAGGTTATTTTGTTCTATACGTAGCAAATGAAGAGGATTTAAGCGCTGCTCCAGAACATCTACAAACATTAGTTGACAAGTCTGACTTTAAGTCCTTTGATCTCTCTGAATTCGTTTTTGTTCATGAGAAGGAATATGCTGACGGTGTTACTCTTCATGTGCGCTATCCTGGGGTGGTCAGCCCATCGCGAGCCAGGTCATTGTCAGTCCGATTTTAGTCATAATCAAATTTAGAGAAATTCATGCAAGTTCATTTCAAGGCTACAGTCCAAGTCCAAGTCCATCAGCAGCAAGTCGGTCAAGCTGCACGATCCACCACCACACTTCCTCGCTTAAAAGTTTGTTCAGCAAATAACCGTACATTCTATCTTAACGACATGACTGGCGACCAAACCATAGCGGATGTAAAAAAGATGCTGTTACAAGCAGGACTTCCATTAGAAACGAAAGACCAAGTTATTACATTGCATGGTAAACCATTAAGCGACAATCTGACGTTACAGGTTTTTCCTGCAAGTGCCTTCGAACATCTATGTGTTGAGTCAAGTAAATAAGCTTACAATATAAACGGAGAGTGACGAAATGATGACAGGTATCCCATGGCCCGCAAATGGTATTATGCCCTCCGCGCCCGATCTAAAACCATCTACTACAACTCTTCCACGTATTACAATCTGCGTTATGCCATGTGGTCCTCACATGTATATTGAAGACATGCTCACATCCCAAACTATATGGGATCTAAAGAATACGCTTCATTACTACGCGCTTCAGATACCTGTTGAGCAACAAAAAATTATTTTATGGGGTAAGGAACTTGGTAATGATACTAAACTTGGGTCCATAAATTTAGAAGATATGCAGCGTTTATATGTTGAGAGAAAAGGTGGTGCGCCCCGAATACCAATTAAACCGGACAAGTATGAAATTAATGTCACTGATTAACACATTGCGCATCAGGCAAAGTTAAGCGCCGCTGAATAATTTCACAATAATCTGGATTCAATTCAAACCCAACAAATTGACGCCCACAGCGTTGGGCCGACACTGCCGTGGTGCCACTACCCATAAACGGATCCAGCACGACGCCACCCGGAGGACAAGAGGCGTAGATCATCCGGTCGATAATTTCTAACGGCTTTTGGGTTGGGTGATCGCTCCTCTCAGGATCACATTTATGAATGCGCGACACGCTCCATAAATCTTTTGGGTTATAACCTACTTCTAACCATTTGGCACCAACAAAAATCGAGCGTGAACGGGCTTTTTTGGTTGCTGCATCATAAGGAATACGCACTGCATCCAAATCAAAATAATAATCTTTGCCTTTGACAAAAAAACCGATGGTGTCATGCACTGAAGTAAACCTGCGCACACTGCCGCCCATCGATGGAACACGCCGATCCCAAATGATTTCATTCATCATTTGCATGCGCTGCTTCAACATGACAAAAATTTCGGGTGAATAGCGCCAGGTCAAAAAAATATATAAACTGCCATTGAGTTTCAGTTTAGGTAGCACCGCATCGATCCACTGTTCCATCCATCGCAAGTAATCTTTGGCCTCTAATTTATCTGATTCATTACCATAATCTTTACCCAAACTATAGGGCGGATCGGCAATGATTAAGTCAATCGAGGCATCGGGAATGCGCCAAAACCCTGTTAATGCATCTTCGTTAAATACTTTGTTGATGTATGATTTCATACCTTATATTTAATCTCAATATCAATGAAAAGGAAATTATTATGCAATGTATTAAAACTCCTTGCATTTGTTAAAGTTGTCAATTACAACGAGGTTTTAACCCTCTGATCTTGATTGCTCTGCCTTTAATATAAAGAAAATATAAAAAAGAAATTGTAATAAGCAATCAATTCAGTTGAAAACAAGCCGTACGTTAATCAAGGAGGTTATCATGTTCGCCTGCTTTGGCTGCTTCGCTCCTAAATCTACCAACAACGTTCAACATAACAAACAAATGCAACACCAGGACCAGCAGATATCAGTCACTATAGTTACGCCAAAGAGCAGAATACAAACAAGCATCCCGTTTCATAACAGTAGGACTATAAATGATTTAAAAGATTACATAGAAAACAACTACCGTTTCGAAGCTGCCGAACAAAGAGTTTGTCTGTCCAGTCGCACTATCGAATACGAAGAAGAACCAAAAGATACAACTAAATTGAGTGATTTGGACCTAAAAGAAAAAGTACTTATTGTTCGAACTAACTCAAATGTTGAGGTGGTTGGGAATTAGTGTCAATATCGTCTGACTAGCTAATTGTCCATCTCTGCCGTGCATATTAAGCGCTGGAATCAACACTTCAATCCTTAGCATTAAATTTTACTTGGCGAACCTTTCAGACCTACAATGTGGCTCTCTCCACGATTAACGGAAAGCTGCCATGACCCAGTCTGATCAATCTTATTCCATCCCCCAACAAGATCCCGCTTGGTTAGAAGCCTATTGGATGCCATACACTGGTAATCGCAACTTCAAATCTAACCCACGTATGATAGTTGGAGCTAAGGGAAATTATTATTTCGATGCGCAGGGTAGTAAAATTTTGGATGGGTTGTCGGGGTTATGGTGTTGCGGCTTGGGACATGGTCGTAGTGAGATTGCTGATGCGGTCAACCGCCAACTTGCTACTTTGGATTACGCCCCTGCTTTTCAGTTCGGACATCCATTGGCGTTTGAATTGGCCAATCGGATCAAACAAATCACTCCAGCCGGATTAGATTATGTATTTTTTACATGCTCCGGCTCTGAAGCGGCTGATACGTCATTAAAAATGGCGCGAGCTTATTGGCGCGTTAAAGGACAAGCCAGTAAGACTTTATTGATAGGTCGCGAAAAAGGCTACCATGGCGTGAATTTTGGTGGAATTTCAGTGGGTGGTATCGGCGCTAATCGCAAATTATTTGGACAAACCGTTCAAGCTGACCATTTGCCGCATACTATATTGGCCCAAAATGCATTTACACGGGGACAACCCGAACATGGGGTTGAACTAGCGAATGAATTATTAAATATGATTGCCTTACACGACGCCTCCAACATTGCCGCCGTGATTGTTGAACCTTTTGCTGGTTCAGCTGGGGTAATCGTGCCACCCCAAGGCTATTTGCAACGCTTACGCGAAATTTGTGATCAGCATAATATTTTATTGATTTTTGATGAAGTGATCAGCGCGTTCGGTCGCGTTGGCGCCTACACGGCGGCAGAGAAATTTGGGGTGACTCCAGATATATTGAACTTTGCCAAGCAAATTACCAATGGCGTACAGCCACTTGGCGGAGTGGTCGCTAGCAAAGAAATTTATTCAACATTCATGGAACAGGGCGGACCAGACTATTTGTTAGAGTTCCCACATGGTTACACCTACTCCGCACATCCAGTGGCTTGTGCCGCAGGGTTAGCGACACTGAAATTGATTGAGCAAGAGCATGTGTTTGAACGAGTCAATCAGTTAGCACCCTATTTTGAAAATGCCGTGCATAGTTTAAAAGGCGCGAAACACATTACCGATATTCGCAATTGCGGTTTGGCTGCTGGTTTTTCTATCGCTCCTGTTGCTGGTGAACCAGCGAAACGCCCCTATGAAATTGCCATGCGTTGTTTGAAGAAGGGGTTTTATGTGCGCTATAGCGCGGAAACGATTCAACTGGCACCGCCGTTTACTGTTTTAGAGAGTGAGATTGATCGGTTGGTTAGTGTGGTGGGGGAAGTGGTTGATAATATAGATTAGATAAAGTATTGATAAGTCGCTGCGCTCTCCCTCTCCCGCCCTTCGGGCACCCTCTCCCGGAGGGAGAGGGGACGTCGAAATATTGGGAAGAACTAAAACAGTTCCCTCTCCCCCCGGGAGAGGGTGCCCGAAGGGCGGGAGAGGGACTGCTTGAATTCACAAAAAAAATGAAAAAGAAACCCACCAACGTCGTATTATTAAAACGCGCTAAAACATTACGTACTAACCAGACTGATGCCGAATAACGTCTCTGGTATTTTATCCGTGCACAACGTTTTATGAACTTAAAATTCAAAGGACAACAACCCATCGGACGCTACATTGTCGATTTTGTTTGTTATGAACACAACCTAATCATCGAACTAGACGGCAGCCAACACCAAGATCAAATCACCTACGATCAAACCAAGAGACACCTGGCTACGTAACCAAGGCTACCAAATCTTAAGGTTCTGGAATAACGATATGATCCAACAAACTGAGTCGGTACTCGAAGCAATTTACAACGCCATTTAAATAAAGGAACCCCCATGCCAAACAAAGTCGGCCACCTAATCAACGGCGAAATAATCACCACAGGTACACACTCTCAACCTGTATACAATCCAGCCACCGGCGAAATTACCAAGCACGTTTTGTTGGCAGATAAAGAAATCGTCGAAACAGCGATTGCTTCTGCACAGGCGGCGTTTTCTGCTTGGCGTAATACCTCGCCCTTAAAACGAGCGCAAGTGATGAGTCGTTTAAAAGTTTTGCTGGAACAACATGCAGATCAGATTTGTCAGTTGATTACTAATGAGCACGGCAAAGTACTGAACGATGCGCATGGTGAATTACAGCGTGGCATAGAAAATGTGGAATATGCCAGCTACGCACCGGAACTACTTAAAGGTGAACATAGCAGAAATGTGGGGCCGGGCATTGATAGTTGGAGTGAATTTCAACCGTTGGGTGTGGCAGCTGGAATAACTCCATTTAATTTTCCTGCTATGGTGCCATTGTGGATGTGGCCGATGGCCATTGCTTGCGGCAATACCTTTGTGTTAAAGCCATCTGAACGCGACCCCTCTTCTGCATTATTAGTCGCGCAACTGGCATTACAGGCTGGCTTACCTAAAGGTGTATTAAATGTGATTAATGGTGACAAGCTCGCGGTTGATACATTGCTGACAGATGCACGCGTGCAAGCGATTAGTTTTGTTGGTTCCACCCCAATTGCCGAGTACATTTACCGCACTGGGTGTGAGCATGGCAAACGAGTTCAAGCATTGGGAGGCGCTAAAAATCACGCTATCGTGATGCCTGATGCGGATATCGACAATGCCGTTTCCGCTGTAATGGGCGCAGCATTTGGTTCCTGCGGTGAACGTTGTATGGCGATTCCGTTGGTCATTGCAATCGGCGACACAACTGCTGACGCATTGGTGACTGGATTAAGCACAGAAATAGCCAAAATGAAAATTGGGCCTGGTACCGATATCGGCAACGATATGGGCCCACTAGTTACGCGCCCGCATTTTGACAAAGTGTGCGATTACGTTGCAATCGGCGTTGCAGAAGGTGCAAAGTTAGTGGTAGATGGACGTAACATCAAAGTAGCTGGCCACGAACAAGGTTATTTTTTAGGTCCCTGTTTATTTGACCAAGTCAAACCAGGGACGCGTATTTATGAAGAAGAAATTTTTGGCCCAGTTTTAGGTGTGGTGCGAGTTAATAACTTGCAAGAAGCGATGAATTTAATTAACGCGCATGAGTATGGCAATGGCACTTGCATTTTTACCCGTGATGGCGAAGCAGCACGCTATTTCAGCGATCATATTCAAGTTGGAATGGTGGGTATTAATGTGGCGCTGCCGGTACCAGTGGCCTACCACTCCTTCGGCGGTTGGAAACGCTCGCTATTCGGCGATTTACACGCTTACGGCCCTGATGCAGTGCGCTTTTATACCAAACGCAAAACTATCACCCAACGTTGGCCAAGCGCTGGAGTGCGGGAGGGGGCGATGTTTAGTTTTCCTATGTAGAACTCTTTGACCCATAAACCTCGAATGCGTCATCCCCGGGAAAGCGGGAATGACGGAGACGGAGGCAATTGGTAGCTTTAGTGGAGTAGGTTGGGCTAACGTTTTATCAGCCCAACATGCAGACCTCGGTACACTATGTTGGGCTGATAAAACGTTAGCCCAACCTACCAACCTCTCATTTCAGCTATTGAACTGAATTCTAATAATTAACGGCGGCCCCGAATTGCCATTAATAAGTGCGCGTTGGGCTTCTGATAAGTTTGCAAACTCTAAATTCCTTATTTCCTCAAAAGCTGTTCCATTGATCGTTGCTTGATCAAAGTTTGCGCCATACACATCAGCACCTGCGAGTCTTGCTCTAGTTAAATTTGTTCTAACCAGACTCGCGTTGGTCATGACCGCATCTGATAACATGGCATCCGTCAAATCCGCGTCATCCAAAATTGTCTCAATCATGGTTGCCTCATTAAACTCAACCATGGCGAGCTTCGCAAAAGACAGATCTGTCTGGAGTAGAACTGCTTTGGTTAAATATGAATTATATAAATTTGTCCCTTTCATGGATGACCGTGAAAAATCTGATTCAGATAAATCTAGATTACTGAAATCTAACTGATCTAAATTGCTAGTTCTTAGGTCCAAACCAATAAAATATCTTTTTTCGTTCCACTTATTTATAAATTTGGAATACCCCTCCTGAATGACAGGTAAAATTGCATTTTGTCTTGCAATAACCAAATGTATAGTTAGCTCTGCTCTAGCAGCCTGATCTGTTTGGTCCTTCAGTACAGCTATTACCGCTCTTTCCCACAGAAATAGGTAGGCTCTACTTGCTTGTGCAAACCACGGTAATTTTGCTTGTTCTAATTTTGGAAGTTCAGACATATATCCCAAGAACTTAGCTTGGCGCGGAGTATTCCGATTGTCATATGAAAATATGTCATATAAATCACCATGGACTACTCCATTCGAATCACGCTCAAAGAGCGTATTTTTGTCATGGATATTAGCTATCTGAATATTCGTATCAGGCTCGGCTTTAATAATTAGAGGACAGGTGAAAACAAGGCTATTCATTCTTCTTTTGCTAACTCACCAAAAAGGCGGCAAGAAAGAGTCGTATTCTACAACTCAGATCAGTTCAAAAATATATCGGAAAACCCTTACCGGTACTGCTTCAGTGGGAGGTCCCATAGAATCATATTTTTTAATCTATAATACCCAATCAAAAAACAATGAATAGCATGAATAATTAGGAGTAGTTATGCATGTAGTAATTTTGGGCAGCGGTATCATTGGCGTCACTAGCGCTTATTATTTGGCGTTGGCGGGTCACCAAGTTACTGTGTTAGATCGTCAAGCTGGTCCGGCACTGGAAACTAGTTTTGCTAACGCGGGCCAAATTTCGCCTGCTTACTCTGCGCCATGGGCGGCTCCTGGTGTTCCACTGAAAGCGCTTAAATGGCTGGTACAAAAACATGCGCCGCTTTTTATTGTTCCTGATGGCAGCTTGTTTCAGCTGCGCTGGATGTGGCAGATGCTGTTGAATTGCAATGCAAGAGCCTACGCTATTAACAAACAACGCATGGTGAGCTTAGCCGAATATAGTCGCGATTGTTTTAAGGAATTACGTGCGACCACTCAGATTCGTTATGAAGATCGACAACAAGGAACCTTGCAACTTTTCCGTACTGAAGCACAATTTCATGCGGCAGAAAAAGATATCGTGGTGTTACAACAAGCTGGGATTCCATACGAACTACTTGCTCGTTCGGAACTTGCGCGCGCAGAGCCGGCGCTGGCGTATGTGGAACAAAAATTAACTGGTGGTTTGCGACTGCCCAATGATGAAACCGGTGACTGCCACTTATTTAGTACACGTCTAGCCAGTATGGCTGAACAACTTGGCGTGCAATTTCGGTATAACGTGCAGATTGATGCATTGGCCATGTCAAATGGAAAAATAAATCATGTGCAATCTGGTGATGAAGCGATTCGTGCAGATGCCTATGTGATGGCGTTGGGTTCATATTCCACCAATTTATTGCATGGCATAATGGACATTCCGGTATATCCTGTTAAGGGCTATTCCATCACGGTGCCCATCATCGATCCAAGCAAGGCGCCGGTTTCAACCGTGATGGATGAGACCTACAAAATCGGCATCACGCGTTTTGATGACCGAATTCGAGTAGGCGGTATGGCAGAATTAGTTGGCTTTAATACCAAACTCAACCTAAGACGTCGCAAAACACTTGAAATGGTGCTCACCGATTTATTCCCCGGTGCAAGCGATATTCAACACGATGGCTTTTGGACTGGCTTACGTCCCATGACGCCGGATGGCACACCTCTAGTCGGCGCAACTTCAGTACCGAATTTATTCTTAAACACCGGACATGGCACCTTAGGTTGGACCATGTCTTGTGGTTCTGCCAGCTTATTATCAGATATTATTTCCGGCAAAAAGCCCGCTATCGATGTGCGTGAATTTAATTTAAGTCGGTATGCTTGATGAGTTATCAGAATTAGCTCTGGCAATACATTAAGAAAACAGAAACAGCGAAGATATTGTCGTTCTGTTCTTTGCAATATAATTCGAGAAACCGCAATCTGTCCTAGAATACCTTACCATCATTACTTAACAAAAATCATTACTATGGAAAACGTTCATCGTCCTCTAACCTCAGCCCCTATCGTTCACTACCCCGATGCGATAACTTTGCGCTCTCGAGTATATGACTTTCTAAGACTCGGAAAGTATGCAGAAGCTTGTGCGCACTGCATCGCCGCAGCCAATCACGGCGATGCGGAAGCACAATATCTACTTGGCCTGACCTTTAAAATGGGTTGTGATGCTGGGCAGTTTCTACCAGATACGTATTATAATGAGGCGCTTCGAGCGTTGTATCTCGCTAGCAAGAGCGGGCATCAACAAGCAACGTTTGAACTTGGTAGATATTGCTACTTTCAAATTCAAGACTATAACGAAGCGCGCCATTATTTTGACATGCTTGATCCGTTGAACGCTGCTCGAAATTTGGAGTTATCCTCCAGTCAGCTAGCAGAAGCAAACAGTTGCCTTGGAACGATCTACTGTAGCAACCCTAGCAGTCAACATGACATCGACCGGGGTATCTTGCACTACACCCGAGGCGCTGAACTGGGCGATGCACACGCAAGATTTCTGCTTGCATACACTGAGCTATATATCTGCACCCCCGCAAGGACAGAATCGGGATTGGAACATCTACGGCAAGCAGCAATACAAGGTCACCCAGAGGGTCAATTTGCGTTCGGATGCCATCTTGCGCAAGAGGGTCGCTTAGATGAGGCAACATATTGTTTTCAGTGCGCAGCTGAGCTAGGTCATCCCACCGCGAATCAATACCTGGGGAATCGGTTTGCGATAGTTGATCCTTCTCTGGCACAAGGGTATTACAAGCATGCTATTCAACTTGGTTGCACTGAGTCTGTGGAGTTGCTCAAACATCTCCTTCAACAATACCCACAGCTTGAAACAGCTAACGGGTTGCCGAATTGGGGTAGCTCTTATGGATAATATGGCCATCAAGCTGACCTTCGATGAATAAAGAGGCTGCACATCTTTTTTTGAGAAACAATGATGGCAGGTAAGCCAAATATCTTACTTAACTAAAAATTATATTGTTATGGAACTGAATCTCAACGTCACTGTTAAATTTCCTCTCGCCAAGGAGAATCAATTTTCTGATGCTATTCGATGTCATGCACTCGACCTTATAAACGGTCGCTGCTACGTAGACGCCGACAAGCTTTGTTCCCGCTTTGCTGACGAGGGTCATCCAGAAGCCATGTATATAGTTGGACATGCACGAATGCTGGCTTGCAATGTTGGCCAGCTGCCGACAGAATTTATTATCGGTGCGGTTCAGTGGTTACAGAAGGCCAGTAATCAAGGACATCCACTTGCAACCTTTGAGCTTGGTAAGTATTACTATTTTCAAACTCGTGACTATCAAAACGCGCGCCTTTGTTTTAAGAAGCTTGATTCACCGGCCTGTCCTCCTGGATTGCCTCCCAAAGAACGAGCAGAAGTAAATCGCTACCTTGGAATCATGTATTACGATGGCCTCGGTGGCGAGAAAGATCCTGTCAATGCAATTCAACACTATACTTCTGCTGCATACGCGGGGGATACGGAGGCACAATTCTTGCTTGGTTTTATGGAACTTTTTTTCTACCCGCCCGGACCTTTTGGTTTAACGCATCTTCAAGATGCCGCAAACCAACGCCATGCAGAAGCAACCTTCTGGCTCGGATATTATTATGCGCGAATTGGCAACACCGAGGTCGCAAGAATTCAGTTTGAAAAAGCCGCCCACCTAGACCATCCAGTTGCATGTTATTACTTGGGAAACCATTATTTGGAGAGCACTAATACTTATTTGCATGCAAAATCATATTACATGAAGGCCACTCAACTTGGTTGTACATACTCTGCGCAGATACTTCAATATCTCGATCAATTCAACTGGAATGCAGTATGTCATTCAAACTAACCAACCATAATCGCAAGCGCGCTGATTCTTCACAAACCCCTTAAGATTATTACTGACAGCATGTGCTTTAGATGAGGGCTAACAATTCGTTATCGATACCAAACAACTATGGAATTTCAAAATATTACCAACCCGTTCGATTTAACTTACTACCAAGCACATCAGTTCACTCAAAGCACAGTCGTTCAGGCTCACGATTTGATTAGCCGGAATGAATTTACTAGTGCCTATGACCTTTGTCTTCCCTTTGCACAACGAGAAGTGGAAGCAATTTACCTACTGGGCCTGATTAATAAAACGGCTTGCGATAAAGGCCAGTTTCAAGATAAATTTTCTTATTCAATGATGATTTGTTGGTTTGAACTTGCCAGCGCGCAAGGACATTTGAAAGCACGGTTTGAATTGGGGAAATATTATTTTGAGACGAAAAATTATAAAAAAGCGCGAGATTGTTTTAATCAATTTAGTACTTGGAACCTTACTTCATCAGCGCCTAACCCCAACTATCCTTATCAAACTGCGCCGCTTGGGCAAAAGCAACTAGCGGAAGTTAATCGCTGCTTGGGAATCTTATGTCATCATGGCCTAGGTGGTAAAAAAAATGAAGAAAAAGCTTGTGTTCATTTTAAGATGAGTATTGTCCAAGGCGACCCAGATGCATTCAAAGGCGCCGAGCCATTAGCACCAACCCAACAGGAAGACGAAGTCAGCTTGATCACTGCGTTGGATTTGGTTACTGAACGCCGCATCCCAATGCCATTACCAAGGGAATTTAAAAAATCGACCACCCCAATCATCGATTAATGTGGATGATTATGGTGGGTTAACCCCTTTCAATTGAAATTCAACCACGACCTCATCCTGTACAGCAAGCAAATTACCTAGTGAAAACGGCTGCACAGCAAAATCAGTTTGACGCAGCACCAAGGATCCTGATACCGACAGTTGCGTTGGCAACCCTTCCACCTGAACAGGAATCCACATCTCCGTGTTTGTCCATGTAATTGGATTTGAATTTTGACAGCAAATTTTGGCGCTGCACCAACGATTTGCATTGAATGAATGCGCACCAATGGGAACTGATCTGCTTGAAGATTATCGGTCCCAAGCATATGTTCACGTGTGCTAGTTATTGCCTCGGCAGACAACTTACTAGCAAACGCTGGGCCTAAACTGGCACGAATGGTTGGATCATCCAGTTCTAATTGATCCAGCCGAAATTTCAAATCAAAACGCGCTTCCGTGGGGTCAGCTGACGGCATATAAAAAAACCCGACAAACTTTGGCGCAGACAACACATGATTATGCCCCAAGGCAGCAAAACGACCACCTCGAAAAACATAAATTCGCACTGTTGATTGCTGTGGATCTAAAGTAAATAATGTTCCGCCTGCTTTGGCTAATTCTGTATAGGCGGTTATTAATTCGGTTTGAGGCTGTGCGCTAATGGGCGGTTTAAGTGACTGAGTAATTGAACCACAACTTGTCAGTGCAGCTGCAATTATTACTATCAACCATGGATAAAAAATTCTCATAAAGGTCACCTGATCATGACTTCGTCATTCCCGCCCTACTACCACCATTAATTGAATTTTCCCTAATCCATCAATCCCCGCTTCCAACACATCACCCACATTCACTTTACTCACACCCTCTGGTGTTCCAGTCAAAATTAAATCACCCGGCTTCAATTCAAAATAGCGCGACAAATAATGAATAATTTCCGGAATTGACCAGATCATTTGATCAATATTGCTGTGTTGTTTCTGGTTGCCGTTCACACTCAAATAAATCTCTGCCTGTGACAAATATCCGACTTGACTGACCGGATACAATTCACCCATTGGCGCTGAGTAATCAAACGCTTTGCTAATTTCCCACGGCTTGC
>Ga0207143_1067_pt1 | contig 13824 bp, 11 predicted proteins | sample Alteio_BWMinHeat_3_FD_153566 | JGI IMG/M metagenome (GOLD analysis project Ga0207143, IMG submission 153566) | Enriched cells from forest soil in Barre Woods Harvard Forest LTER site, Petersham, Massachusetts, United States -... | ecosystem: Environmental > Terrestrial > Soil > Temperate forest >... | reverse complement strand
ATATTTAAAGTCTCCGTCCAATAAATATGAAGCGTCAAAGTTATCTGGTTTTTTCAGATCAATTAATTGGATATGTGATCTAGAAATCGGAGCAAAAGCATAGTTTTTTTCTGGAACTTTTCGATAAACAAAATCATAATAAATACTCAACAAAAAGTCCAAATTATCATAACTATTTTTCGTTGACATTGTATTATTATATGGCAAGATTTATTTATAAAATACAAACGATTGTATTTTATAATCAATGATTCAATCTAAATCCTTAAATGTGAGCTTGCGTTCGAATCATTTTTCCTTGATGTTTCGTTCGAATCATTTTTCCTTGATGTTTCGTTCGAATCATTTTTCCTTGATGTTTCGGAAGAGCGAGCTTTACGAGCGAAATAAAACGTTAGTTTTATTCTGTGAGCTTGCGAACTGAGCGAGCTTTACGAGCGAAATAAAACGTTAGTTTTATTCTGTGAGCTTGCGAACTGAGCGAGCTTTACGAGCGAAATAAAACTTTAGTTTTATTCAGATCCCCATTAACAATTGCTCAATATCAATTTCACCGATAGATTTTCCAATAGATTTCCGAATAGATCTGATGGATTGTCCGGTTTTGGATCTGGTTTTTGATCTGGTTTTTTGTTTAGTATTTAATCGGGTATCTGTCTTGATATTAGTTTTAGATTTAGATTTAGATTTTTTGATACTTCTTCCCGTTCTTGCTTTGTTTTCCCCATATGTGTAAACTTGTGGTGTAAGTTTTGATCTGCTTTTAATTCTGTTCGATACGGCAGATGCATGTTCTATTTTGCTTCCTCCTCGTAAAAAATTATCTATTTGGGGTTCGCCACTACTTCTTCTAATACTAACATCATTATTTTTTGTTTTGTCAGTTGTTTTACTTCCAGATTTTCGAATACTGGTTGCATTACTCGTATTTCGACGAAATTCATCAAAATATGGATTTGACTTCAGGATTGATGCAGGTGTTGTGTATTCAACGTTATGTAAGATTCGCCCTTTTTTGGAAACACTGTCGCCACTTTGATATTTCGAGGGAACAATTGATTCGATGAATCGTTTAATTTCTGGATCAATTCTTGGATCGGTCATCAGTTCTGGGAAAAATCCCTTTTTGATCAATGTATTAAAAAAATAATGTATGTCGTAATATCGGTTTTGGGTCGGACCAACATTGATTCCTCGTGACCAACTGTTGGAAATCATGACCTTTTTATTTTCCACTATTCCTGGGATACATGCAAAATCAAAATCCCATAATTTCAATTGATAACCAATATTTGGAACTTTGTAAACATTTCCGATAATGGTATATTTGTATGTAACAACACTTTGACTAATTTTTGTTACCAAAATATTATTGGCTTTAAGATCGTTATGTCTAAAAGATGGGAACTTTGATTGAATAACTGCCAATGTAGAAATTAATTGAAAGAAGAATACTTTCCAATGAATTGGTGTAAATTCACGATATTTCTTTTTGATGAAATCTAAAAAATCTCCTCTGTTAGCCCATTCACTGATCAAGACAGATACTTTATCGTAATATTCTCCCGCATTATATCGATCGACAAACTCTTTGTATTTTTGATCAGATTTACTAACATACCCTTGTTTAATCAAGTTGGTAAAATTTGTAATATCGGTATCAAATGTTCCAATTGGAAGGACAATGTGAGGAGTTTTCTTTTTGACGATGAAATACGAAAGCAACCGGATCATCATAAGTTCTGCATTCTCGGGTCTTCTGGTATCATACATATCCCCATATTTATCTTTAATACTATAGGCAACAACTTTAACTGCGTACTCATACACCAAATTCCCATTTTTATCAAAATATTCACCCTTAAATGTATGACCAGTTGTTCCGCTTTTAACATATTTTATTGTTCCTCCCATATTCGTAATAATGTCTGTAATATCCAATATCTTTTTTTTCAGAGTAATACGGGTATCGTAACTTTCCGCACTATCTTCGTCGTTTCTGGTATCGTGCGAATTGCGCGGATCTTTAGATTTATTTATAAAAAAATCAGTGTCATTACTGTCAAAATCAATTATAGTTTTTAGATTATTGTTTTGCAACAGAATCTTAGCAAATTGTATCCTGTTGGGAATGGCATCTTTATTTTCATCCTTTCCCATCTTCTCTAATATACTTTTATTATCCTGATTACTCATTATTATATCACATTGATTATATTTATATAATGTGATATGTGGCGCAAAAATATATGTTTTGTCGCAAAATATATTGTATATGTAATATATCATGGATATATATGATTTGCCATTGTATTATATTAGTTTTTACCGGAATTTCGATTTAGAGAAAGAACTCAAATCCATTGGATTCCGGAATGTTCATTTGTTTCGAGCAGTCAATGGAAAAAACATGAATCCAACTGAACTTGTCAAATCCAATAAAATTACAATCAGATCGTACATCGATTTGATGACAAACCAAGAACAACGATATGGATTACCCCATTTAGGTGCAGTTGGTTGCACTTTTAGTCATTTAGCACTCTGGCAACTGTGTATTGATTGTAAACATCAGTATATGATCATTGTAGAGGACGATGTCTGTTTTCCAAATGGTATTTGTGATAATGATCTTTCAAATATTCGAGAAACTTTATATCGAGACAAGTCATCAATATTTATTGGTTCAAAACTTGAAAATAAATTTGGTTTAACATATTTCATCGGTTCACAATTTTACATTGTTAGTTTAGATGCATGTTATCAATTAGTCAAATATGCTTTACCAATTGACGTTCAAACAGATGCATATATAGCATATTTGGCAAATGTCGAGAGAATCAATCTTGGTGGATACGGATTATCATCACAAAAAGAACATCCAAATACTATTCAAATAAAGTAACATATATTGCTAAAAATAATCGTACATATACAATACAATATTGTATATAAACATCTATTGTGAGCCTGCATTCGAATCATTTTTCATTAATGTTTCGGAAAAGCGAGTTAACGAGCGAAATGAGCTTCAGCTCATTAAACATCTGATGTGAGCTTGCGAACTGAGCGAGTTAACAAGCGAAATGAGCTTTAGCTCATTAATTTAAACTTTATTGGCTTTTTTGGCTGCTCGATTCTTTTCGATTTCTTCTTTCTTTTTATTGTAGTTTTTCATAAAAGAAACTTTGTCAAAATTCTTTTTAGCTTTTGCCAAATCACGGTCATTGTCTTTCAATAGAGTGGAGGCCGCCGAAGACATCGCTCCAACATTGTTCAAAGGATCTGCATTACCAATTTGTTCTTTAATAAATTTCTTGAGAACCAAACTGTCTTGCATAAATTGATTTAACTGTCTCTTCTTTCCAGATTCTCCTTCGGCCATTCCTCGTTTAGCTCTCTTGGAACGTTTAGATCCATGAGAAATTGATTTCGATTTCGATTTCGATTTCGATTTCGATTTCGATTTCGATCTAGATCTAGAACTGGCATCAGAGAGAGCTCTTCTCGATTTCTTCGATTTTTTAGATTTCTTCGATTTCTTCGATTTCTTTGATTTCTTTGATTTCTTTGATTTCTTAGACTTCTTGGCTTTCGATCTTGATCTTTTAGATTTTTTAGATTTCTTAGATTTCTTAGATTTCTTAGATTTCTTGGATTTCTTCGATTTCTTAGATTTCTTAGATTTCTTACGAGCACCACCAGATAATCCGGTCGGAACATCATGATTATTAGCGACAGGAACGGCGCGTATTTCTGATAACAATGCATTGATTTCCTCGATCTTGTTAGATGATTTAGCGTCACCACCTTTCTGTTTAATGTTATCCAAAAGACCATTGATCTGATCAACTAGACCACTAGTGTTGCTGGATTTAGTTTTTTTAGTGAATACAGACATATCGATATACTACTAAAACATATAATTTTTATATGTCTGTGTCTGGAAATATTGAAAATAACAGCTATTGAAAACTACTTTAGGGATAGTTTAAATGATTTACAATAAATGGGAGTTCCTAGTTTTTATAGATTATTAACCAAAAAATACCGAGGAATTGTGAAAAGTAATCCGGATAGAAAGATAAAATCCCTATATATTGATGCTAACTGTTTGTTCCACCCTCAATGTTTCAAAATATTGGATTTATATCAGAATGTTACTGATCCAGAAAAACTTTTTAAGTTAATGTCCGGAAGAATACTTCGTTATATCGAATATCTGATCAATTTATGTAATCCAGAAGATCTCGTGTATATAGCTGTGGATGGTGTAGCACCTTTAGCAAAGATCAAGCAACAAAGATCAAGACGGTTTGGTTATGCTGACAATTATAAGCACAGAATATACAGAAAACACAGAATTGCATTTAACGATAGTTGGAGTAATATTGTGATTACGCCTGGAACAGAATTTATGTACAATCTCCATCACAAAATCAAAACATTTTTGGAACAGAAACAGTTTTCTTGCAAACTTCTGATTTACGATTCATATTTTACAGCTGGAGAAGGTGAACACAAAATATTACAACATATCAAGAGATCACGGATAATTGATCTTAATGATCCAAGAGCAACCGTTATCTACGGATTGGATGCCGATTTGATCTTTCTTTCCATTGCCAGCAAATGTGATCATATTTATTTGCTTCGGGAAGCTGATCAGTTTAATCATACTGGTGAAGAGATAAAATCCAATTCTAATGATGTTGCAACAGAACTATTGTATGCGGACATTGATTTTACAAAACAATGTATTGATCGCGAGTTCGATGAGAACAGGGAAAAATTCGATCAGTTTGAGCAAGAATTCGATGAATCTGGGATAAATAAAGATATTGTTCCTGTTATGGATAGCAAGAAGCAATTTACGGATGATTATATTTTCATTTGTTATTTTTTGGGTAATGATTTCCTTCCTCATTTACCATCCATTGATATTGCGATGGATGGTATCAAGATTGTTACCAATGCATATTTGGATACGTAAGATCAATTAGGACATGGATTAATTACTATGGATAAAGATGGTCAGATTACTATTAATAATAAGTTTTTGGTCAAATTTATAACACTATTATCCCTTCAAGAAGAAGATTTTTTCTGTCGAATACTTCCGAAACATTTAGAAATTTCTGAACGAAAAAAATGTTTCGATCGAGAACAATACAAAAGAGAAATTTGGCAAATAGAACATCTCAAAAATATTAAGAGTTATGAACTGGATCGGATCAGACTGGGAGATGGTCGACCGGAAGAATGGAAGTATCGTTATTATTCGCATTATTTTCGAACAGACGAGCACATGAAAGAAACTGTTGATAATATTTGTCATAATTATTTGGAGGGGTTATTGTGGGTAGCCAGATATTATTTCGAAGAATGTCCGTCATGGAGATGGCAGTACAAATATACCCATGCACCATTTTTATCAGATATTCGAGAATATTTGAAAGATCGTGAAATTATGAGAGATTTTAATATTGAATCTAGACCAAATATATCGATGTATTCCCAATTATTGAGCGTAATTCCCCCGCAATATTCTGAAATTTTACCACCTGCGATCCGACATCTAAATAGCAGTGCCAAATCTCCAATAATCGACATGTTCCCTTTAAGATATGAAATAGATATGATTAACAAAACTGTATTGTACAAATGTATTCCAATGATACCATATCTAGATATCGACAGGATAGATAGAGAAATTGCAAAAGTTAAATTTGATCGACATTCTCTGGAACGTTGCAAACTAGAGAAAGCATTTGTCATTAAATCTGAAACAAGAAAGAATACTCAAAGATCAAGAATCGAAAGAACATCATAATCGAATTCGCTGAAGCTCATTTCGCTTTGTTCACATTTTTCATTATTACAAGCTTGCAATCGAATCCTTATTACTTAATATTTTAGAAGAGCGAGTTCCGAGCGAAATGAAACGCTAGTTCCATTAATGATCACAACATCTAATGTGAGCTTGCGAACTGAGCGAGTTCCGAGCGAAATGAAACGCCAGTTCCATTAATGATCACAACATCTAATGTGAGCTTGCGAACTGAGCGAGTTCCGAGCGAAATGAAACGCCAGTTCCATTAATGATCACAACATCTAATGTGAGCTTGCGAACTGAGCGAGTTCCGAGCGAAATGAAACGCCAGTTTCATTAAAGCATCCAGTTGCATCGCAAACTCGGTAATCGTTGTCGTTTAATATTTCTAAATATTGTACTCTTCGACTATCAGTTACTTTTCCTGTTTTCAAATAATTTTTGTCAAAATTATTGAATGCTGCCGACGAACCATTATCAACTCTCCAAACTTTCCCACTACATGTACTATTAATACTCATATTTTCCATAAAAGATTGTGGAGTGTGACCAATAATAATACTTCCGACTTGTAAAAAGTTAATAACATTACTAATATATTGATAGCACTTTGGATCAGACAGACTGGTTCCGGCTGGAATTTTGCCTAAAATTCTCGACCAAAACATAGATGTTTCAGAGTTTTTGATAATGTGTTCGATTTCATCTCGATCTATTAGTCCCAATAACCATTTTCTGATTTTAATATTAATCGACTCAAAGTCACTTTTTTTATTTATTTGTAACTCTTTGATTAAACCATTGATAATTCCCGCATGGACAAATAGATTTGAACCAATAATGACAACAGCCAGTCGCGTACATCCAAGCATTGTTCCGTATTCGTTTCCTTCTTGAAATGCGTATTCTCTGGCTTCTTGTCCTGATTGGAAAGATCGACGTGGATTGTTTTTATCAATGTAATTTTCAAATTGCTTGAGTCCTTCGTACGATACATATGCCAAATTTCCTTGAACATTCATAATTTCATGATTTCCTAATAAACTGATAACAGCACCACCAACAAGCCGAGCTTGCCTATTCAAATCATTAAAAAGTTCCATAATAACAATATCGTTGGCTTCGTCACCGGATGTTGTTTTTGGATTATCGCACATTAGTCCTCTCTGAATATCTGGACGACATCTATCTATTTGATCTCCCACTTGAACTACATATGTATCTTGTCCAGTCCAAATAATTTTTCCGTTGTTTTCTACAATCAAGTTGGCTTTTTTGAACAACTCTAGTGTTAAATTATAATCTCCATGTATATCACCAAAAACAACAATCCTTTCTTTTTTTCCAATAATCGCCGGAATATATGTATCCAATGGGCATTTCTCTGGAAATATATGAGAAACAAAATACTGATCGTCTCTGTTTCTTTTTGATTTCCTTTTCTTTATCATAATATCTAGAAATTATTATTATATTGTTATCATGGATAAAATAAAACTAACGTAATTCGCTAAAGCTCATTTCGCTCGGGGCTCGCTCAGTTCGCAAGCTCACAATAATAGGTATATGATATTTAATAAAACTAACGTTTTATCTTGCAAGCTCACAATAACAAGTATATGATATTTAATAAAACTAACGTTTATCTCCCAAGCTCAAAATAGGTGTTCTAAACATTAAAATGTGAACGAAGTGAACTGAGCGAGTTTACGAGCGAAATGAGCTTTAGCGAATTAGGCTTCGTGGGCGAGTGGTTCTCCGTTGTAATTGTTAACAGGAATAGAACCGATTTGGTCAATGTCCGCATGCGAACTATATTTCACTTCACCAAAATTAGATCCTTTAATTGGTGAGCCCTCTAGGTACGACATTGGTACAATAAAATTAACATTTTGGTCAACATAATCACCATTTGCAGAAATGAATTTATTGTTGACACGATTAATTCTAACTGGAATCTCTTGATCAATTACTGTTTGGTTATTCTGTTCACTCTGGCAATGTCGGTTTTTGTTAACAACATGGAACCGGCGATGATTTTGTGAATCAGTCAGATACCCTTGCCTCAAAACTTGTGTATTTTGTGAATTTGTATTATCACTTGACATTTGGCCTTGGATATCGCAGGATCCACTATTACTAGTGCAATCATTCTTTTTAATATTTTGATAACTATTATTGAATCTTTCTATATTTTGCTGATTACCAGAACCAGAACATTGGGCTGGAGGAACATTAATCACCACGTCACTTAATCTTTTATTAACAATATATATCACGTTCATTCCAATTATTAATGATAATGCGAGCGCTAAAATAAATAATAACAATAAATCAAATACAGTTATATCCATAAAACCAACTGATTATTATATATATTTGATCTTAAAAAAATATCACGAAGTATGTTTTTTTAAGCTTTACAAATTATTCTCATGTTTGAATCATCAACATGGTTGAATCGACAACATTGACATCTCGTCGTCCATTTCATTTATTCCCATCACGTTTTTATTTTCGGAAGACTGATTCTGTTCATTGGGCCCAACATCTTGATTGGTTTGTTGATTTGTATTGTTTTGAGCAGTCTCTTGTTTGGGTTTATTTAGAGGCAATTGTAGATGTTGTGATAATGGCAAAACTTGTCCGGAAACTTGATCGCTTGATTGATTACTCGGTTCTTGTGATACAGTGGATGCACACTCAGTAATGGGATCATGAATTCCTGTTACCGAATAGTCACGGGCATAGACAGTGTCCATGCTGGAACCACAGTTGATGTCGCCAACGCGAACATTAGCATTAGCATTAGCATTAGCAATGTTCATTTGATTCATTTGGTTAGTTTTCCCACAAGTTTTGCAATGTTCGACAGAGTTGGTTCGGAATCCTTCACCGCAATGGCAACTCGACATGATCGATTTTTCACCAGCTACATATAATGTAGAAAAAACAACAATCGTTAGAATTACCATCCAGATGTAATTCTTAGGATCCATCGCTAACCAAATTATTAGTGAAAAGAGAATTATTTTAACAATAGAATATTGGAAGAACGATAAAAATGATGGGGTTGCATAGTTAACAATTAATCCCGACCAGAATACGGCAATAATAGAAACTGCAATTATGATCATTGTTCTTTCGTCCATGTTACCTATTCCGAGAAACATTCTAGAAACGTCTTTTGATAGATCTGATGACATGATTTATATATTATAGAGATCAAAATTATTTGTTTGTTTGCAATAAAATTATCTAAAATTGATTTTAATTCTATTAGAATTCATATAAATATATATTGTGATGTAAAGGTAATATGATCAGAACCCATTTGACAAACGATGGATATCACATTGATTTAAAATCTATTGGTCATGACAAGTTAACAAAAACAATAAATGATCTTACTGTCCGACCTTTTCGACTAGATGCAACTGAAGAAGAATTAGATAAGGGAAAATTTACTGTATATCGGTACGACGAAAAAAAAGAAACACTTATTGTTCCTAGATATTACGGAATTCAAAAATTTGGAATGCCTCGCAATATACAATTTACGCATGAAAAAGTTGAGATGAAGTTTTATAGTGAATTACGTCTAAAACAAAAAGATGTGGTTGACAAATGCCTCAGATATTTTGAAAAATATGGTGGCGGTTTGCTATCTGTTCCGTGCGGATTCGGTAAAACGGTTTGTGCATTATTTATCGCCCAGCATTTGGGTCTTAAAACACTTGTAGTCGTACACAAAACATTTTTACTAGTTCAGTGGATCAATAAAGCGATTGAATTTCTCAAGATACCAAAATCGAAAATTGGAATAATCCGACAAAAAGTATGCGAGGTGGAAGGAAAAGATATTGTTTTTGCTACTATCCAAACAATTGGTAAAAAAGATCATAAGAATATTAGAGGAAAATTTGGATTCGTAATCTATGATGAAGCTCATCATATCTGTTGTAGAACATATTCGCGAGCATTATTGAAAACAGGAGCCCGATATACTATGGCGTTGACAGCAACACCGTATCGTGGTGATGGATTAATTAAAGTTATGTATTGGTTTACGGGTGGAACAGTATATCGTGAGAAAATGAAAATTAATAAAAATGTAGTTGTTAAAATGATCAACTATAAATCGAATCATAAATTATTCAAACTCAAAATGAGATGGTTTCAGGGAAAAGTTAGACCAGATACCGGAAAAATGACCACAAATATTTGTGAAATTCCTGAAAGAAATGATGCGATTGCTGAAATCATTACACATATTAGAAGAAATAATCCTGATCGGAAAATTCTGATATTGAGTGGAAGAAAAAATCATTTGACAACTTTGAAACAAATGGTTGACGGTGAGATCTTGTCTGATATCAAGGAAGGAATATTAGAGAAAGATGAAGTGTGCTCGTGTTACTATACTGGGGAAACTACACCACATGATCGAGAAATTGCAGAAGAAAGCGGAGATATAATTTTTGCTACCTACGATATGGCTCATGAAGGTCTAGATATTAAACAATTGAATACAGTAATTTTGGCATCGCCTAAAAAAGATGTTGTCCAATCTGTTGGAAGAATTATGAGAAATATTTTGAAATCGGGAGATTGTCGTCCAATGATTATTGATTTTGGTGATGATATTGACGGAATACGAAAATGGGGTAAGATTCGAACAGAAATGTACGGTAAGTGTAAATACGAAATTGAAGATTATTATTTGAAAGAAAACATGTACTTATCGTCCCTTGAATACAGTGGACTCAAAATAACTAATCATGATATGCATCATCCTGATCGATGGATCAACCGTGCAATGAACAATTATAATGAAATTATGGATCGTTTAAAACAAGATATTATAGAGTTCGAGAAATTGACGGGTGATAAATTGGAATACAATGAAATCAAGGAAACTGAGTATAAAGTATTAAATGAACTAGAGTATGTGGACTTATCAGATATAATGTTTGTTCCAAAACTAACAGATGAGGATTTCGATCATGAAGTTGTAAAAGATACAAACGTTGATGATTCAATGAATCTTGATAATGAAATTATGGATGGTGATAAAGAAGGTAACGAGTTTTGGAATATTGGTTGTACGACAATAAATAAACCTAAAGTTCCACAGAAAAGATTATTTTAAATTTATCAAAGATAATTGATTACGATTTTAGAAGAATCAGGATCAATAAATTGTTGTATTTTTAGATAACATCCCCATTGATAAAACCATTTTCTCCATTTGTATTTGTTTGTTGTTCTCTTTGTTACATTAACTGCTTCATTATAATATAATTTATTGATTTTAACACAATCAATCTTGCAATCAATAGATCTTAACTTTAGTGGTAATAATTGAACTGGATTATTGCGACAATATAAATATGTCAATGATGCAGGTATATTTTTTGGTAATACTTGGATATCATTATTATTACAAAATATTTCTTCTAACGAAACAGGCAAGTTTGTCGGTAATTTTTGAATCTTGTTTCTATTACAATGCAATATTTTCAATGAAACAGGTAACGAGTGTATCACTTGAATCTGATTATCATTACAAAACAATTCTGTTAATGAAGCAGGTAACGAGTGTATCACTTGAATCTGATTATCACTACAATCTAATTCTGTTAACGAAGCAGGTAAATTTGTCGGCAACATTTGGATTTGATTATTATCGCATTCTAATACTGTCAACGAAGCAGGTAAATTATCTGGCAACATTTGAATTTTATTTAACGAACAAGATAAATATATCAATGAATCAGGTATTTTTGGTAATACTTGAAGCTTATTATAAAAACAATATAGTTTTGTCAATGACGTGGGTAAATTTGTTGGCAACATTTCAATCTGATTGTTTGAACAATCCAAAAGTGTCAATGAAGTAGGTAAATTGTCTGGTAATACTTGTATCTGATTATTTGAACAATCCAATTCTGTTAATGAAGTAGGTAAATTTATTGGTAAGATTTGGATTTGATTACCAAGACAATGTAATTGTTCCAATGAAGCAGGCAAATTGTCAGGTAATAGACGAAGTTGATTATATTGACAATGTAATTCTTTCAACGAAGCAGGCAAATTATCTGGTAAATCGACTAATCCTAAACCACTCAAATCTAATACTGTATCTTTTCTGTATAAACATTCTTGTATTCTTCTTTTTGCTTCTTTCATGATATTTTATAATATGAAACTAAATAACATGTATTTGAACATTATTAAATTTCATTTTTTCTTTACTAAGATAACTGATATGAATATTTGTATTGCTTATTTTAAATTTTCCTCAAAAATTAAAGATAACCGATAATGATTTTAGAAGAATCAGGATCAATATATTGTTGTAGTTTTTTGTAGTAAATCCATTGATTGAACCAGTTTCTCCATTTATATTTGTTAATTGTTCTTTTTGTTACTTTTACTGCTTCATTATAATATAATTTGTTGATTTTACCATCACACAAAATGTTGCAATTAATAATTCTTAACTTTAGTGGTAATTCTTGAATCAGATTATTATGACATTGTAAATAGAGTAAAGATTCAGGTATATTTTTTGGTAATTCTTGAATCAGATTATTATTACAAAATAAATGTTGTAATGATGCGAGTATATTTTTTGGTAATTCTTGAATTAGATTATTACAACAGTATAAATATTTTAATGATGTTGGTATATTTTTGGGTAACTCTTGAATTTTGTTATTATCACAATCTAAATCTTCCAATGAATCAGGTAAATTATCTGGCAACACTTGAATTTGATTATTTTCGCATCCCAATATTCTCAATGAAGGAGGTAAATTATCTGGCAATATTTTAATTTGATTATGAGAACAATCCAATATTTGCAATGAAGCAGGTAAATTTGGTGGCAACATTTGGATTTGATTATTATCACAATCCAATAGTGTCAATGAATCAGGTAAATTTGTTGGTAATACTTGAAGTTGATTATCACAACAATTCAACTCTCTTAACGAAGAAGGTAAATTTATTGGTAAGATTTGAATTTGATTAAATGAACAATCTAATCGTTTCAATGAAGCAGGTAAATTTATTGGTAAGATTTGAATTTGATTAAATGAACAATCTAATCGTTTCAATGAAGCAGGTAAATTTGTTGGTAATTTGACTAATCCCAATTTACTCAAATCTAATACTGTTCTCTTTTTGTCTAAACATTCTTGAATTTTTCTTTTTGCTTCTTCCATGATATTTTATAATATCAAACTAAATAACATGTACTTTAATATTATTAGATTTTCATTTTTTCTTTACCAAGATAACTGGTAATGATTTTAGAAGAATCAGGATCAATAAATTGTTGCAGTTTTTTGTAGTAGTACCATTGATTGAACCAGTTTCTCCATTTATATTTGTTAATTGTTCTTTTTGTTACATTTATTGCTTCATTATAAAACAATTGATTTGTTTGGTCAGCTAAAACATAACATGATGTAATTCTTAACTTTAGTGGTAATACTTTGATTTGATTATTTTCACAATCCAATTCTATTAACGAATTAGGTAATTTGGGTAACGTTTTAATCCCGTTATTATAACATAATAAATTTGTCAATGATGCAGGTAAATTTGGAATCATTTGAATCTGATTCCGGTAACAAAGTAAATATGTTAATGAATTTGTTAATTTTGGTAATGTTTGAATCTTATTATCGCCACAAGAGAATTGTAGCAATGAACTGGGCAATTTGTCTGGTAATACTTGAATATTATTACTGAAACAATATAATTGTGTCAGGGAATCTGGTAAATTATCTGGCAACATTTCAATTTGATTATTTGAACAATTCAATTTTGTCAATGAAGCAGGTAAATCTGTCGGCAATATTTGAATTTGATTATATGAACAATTCAATTCTGTCAAGGAAGCAGGTAAATCTGTCGGCAATATTTTAATTTGATTATATGAACAATTCAATTCTGTCAATGAAGCAGGCAAATTATCT
>Ga0207143_1062_pt2 | contig 14137 bp, 8 predicted proteins | sample Alteio_BWMinHeat_3_FD_153566 | JGI IMG/M metagenome (GOLD analysis project Ga0207143, IMG submission 153566) | Enriched cells from forest soil in Barre Woods Harvard Forest LTER site, Petersham, Massachusetts, United States -... | ecosystem: Environmental > Terrestrial > Soil > Temperate forest >... | reverse complement strand
TGGGCAAATCCTGTATCCATGCTCTCGTCCACCATCCCCGCAATTTTCACATACCCCCCAAGAGGCAACAGTGCCAGGCGGTAATCGCAAACGCCGGCTCCTTCAAAAGAACAGACCGGTGTTCCCGGCCTGGCGGAAACGCCGTGCGAGTACAAAACATCGGCGATGTTTTTTTTCAACGACTCAGCCAACTCGCTCATCGTCGTGCGTGGCTTTGAAACTGCGTACGTCACGCTGATGACGGCTTTGTCGGCGGCATCCTCGGGTGATTCGATTGCAACGTCAAGCACGTCGAGCCCTGCCTGGCCCGCGTGATCCCGACATGCTCGTTCAACGTCGGCACGAACGTCGCTCTGCGTGATGTTTTTTCCAAGCGGCGCAAACTTGTCGGTTTCAAGCGCGATTGAAACATGATTCGGAGGCGTTTCCAAAAAAGAGAACCCGCCCCGTTTATTGAATCCGAACAACCGCATGCCGAAGCCGATCGAAAAGACATCGGTGCGCATTCCACAAAGCCTGGCGGCAATGAAATGCCCAAATTCGTGCACGGTCACCAGCACTCCGATCACGATAACGAAATAAAAGATCTGATTTGATAACATGATAATTGGTAACGCTACACCAGGGGACGAGTTGCGACAATCTCCATCGCGATGCGGCGCGCGTCAGAATCCGCATGAACAATATTTTCGAATGTCGCGACCGAAGTGGAATGATCAGCAAGTACCCCGGAAACAATATGGGGAATATCTACAAACCGAATAGAGCCGTTCAAGAACGCATCGACGGCAATTTCATTGGCAGCATTCAACACCGCCGGGGCAGTCCCTCCGATCTCAAGAGCGTCGTAGGCAATTTGAAGGCATGGAAACTTTGCCAGATCGGGGACGTCAAATGTCAACTCTCGCATGTGGTCGATCGTCAACCTTCCTCCCGTCGTCGCAGCCCGTTTGGGATATAACAGTGCATAGACGATGGGAAGTTTCATGTCTGTGACGCCAAGTTGCGCCTTCACAGAGCCGTCGGAAAACTCCACCATGGAATGAACGACGGATTGCGGATGCACCACAACATCGATGCGTTTGCCGGGAAGATCAAACAACCAGTGGGCTTCGTGAACTTCGAGTCCCTTGTTCATCAATGTTGCGGAATCGATCGTCACTTTTTTCCCCATCTTCCAATTCGGATGATTGAGCGCTTGTTCAATCGTGATGGCTCCAAACGCATCCACAGACAACAAGCGAAACGGGCCGCCGCTGGCAGTCAGCATAAGACGACGGACTGAGGAAGGTTCTTCGCCGACAAGGCATTGAAAGATGGCGCTGTGTTCGCTGTCGACCGGGAGCAGACGTGCGCCATGTTTCGCCAGCAGCGGCCGGATGATCGCGCCGGCAACGACAAGCGTTTCTTTGTTTGCAAGCGCGATGTCGATGCCGCATTCAATCGCCCGCATCGTCGGCCGCAATCCGGCAAATCCAACGAGAGCATTAAGCACTATGTCGGCCCCATCGGCAACAGCAAATTCTTCAATGCCCTGCGGACCAACGAATACACGGGTTATCCCCCGCATCTCTCGTTCAAATTCGCGCCCGGCACGCTCATCGAGCACCGCGACGCTGGAAGGAGAAAATTTGCGTACCTGCTGCCGAAGTACGTCAATGTTCTTATTCGTCGATAATCCCACAACGCGAAGCTCGTCGCGAAATTGTTCTGCGACTGCAAGAGTATTGACGCCTATTGAACCGGTGGATCCTAGAATTGCGACGGTCTTCATGCTGCCCCGGCGCCGCCTATAATATTTAAAGATGGTTGCGCTCGATGGAGTTGTCAAATTAGGGAAAGAGGGGGAGGGAATCAATTCAGAATACAGTAGGCAGGCGACTGGCGCCAGAACTGACGAACGGAAGTGGACACATTGAGAACGGTAGCCCAAGCGAAGCGGAAGAAGTTGGAAATCGGACGTCAGCCCAATCAGCAAATCGTTCACATCACCACCGATGTTCGGTCCCTGCCAATGGCAATGACTGTGGCTGAGATGACGATCATCACCACTCCCATTGCTGCCGCCGCTCCCAAATCAAACGTTCTCAGCAATTGAAGAATTTCAATTGATGCAGGGCGACTCTGAGGAGTGAACAAAAGCGTGCTGGCAGGAAATTCTCCAAAGGCGCTCACAAATGTGAAAACGGCTGTTGAAAGCAACGCCGGACGCAATACGGGGAGTATGACCATTCGAATCGTTCGCATTGAAGAACTTCCCAATGAAGTCGCTGCTTCTTCAAGTGACGATGCAATGCCGGAGATACCGCTGGCAAGACCTTGCGATGCAAATGGAAGAGTCCGCGTAACGTACGCCAGCACCATCGTGATCGCGGTACCGGTCAGCACAATATTTCCCGTCCAAACATGAGGAACACTGAATGCCAGAAGAATATTTATTCCGAGCACCGTACCGGGAATCGCAGCCGGAAGCGTTGTCAAGATCTCAACCGCCTTGCGCAATGCGGGCGGAATCCTTTGGCGGGAGTTCCCATATGCTCCGGCAAACGCAATCAGTGTGGTGATAACAACAGTGAGCACGCCAAGCCACAGACTTGTCACGATCGGCTGGATCGCTGAAGCATTTGAGAAGAGTCTGAAAAAATGTTCGAATGAATATGCCGCCGGAAACAATCCTGCAGCCAGCGATTGATCTGCTGCAAAAGACAACAGGACCAGCAAGACTGGAGGCAACGCAATGACAACAAGCACCAGCCATGTGGACATCACTAACACCATGTTTCGCATACCCGCTTTTCGCACAAGCGAAACACCCGTTCCCTTTGATGCTCCTTTGCGACGACGGGAAAGCAAAAGGACAAAAATACTGGCGAGGCTCAACAGCGTTGCATAGGATGCCGCCTCTGCCGGCGATCCATTTACCTTTGCATTGAAAATTTCAGTCGTCAAAAAGCGCATCCCTCCTCCAAACAGCAACGGCGCTGAGAACGAGGCCAGGCTTGCAATAAACGTCAGCAATCCTGCGCGCACCATTGCGTCTCGCACTTGAGGAAAAATGATTGTAGCCGCAATGCGAACAGGCCCTGCGTTCATGAGCTGGCCGGCTTCAACTTCAGAACGATCAATTGTACTCAAGGCATCGTCGACAAGAAAATAGGAATAGATATAGAACGCGTGGACATGAATCACGACGACCGCCCAAAATCCTTCAATGTGAATCGTACCAGGCTCGAGCCGCAGAAGGGATTCAATAATGCTCGGAAGCACTCCTCCCTCACTCATCAAAAAATAAAACGATGCGGCGCCCACCAGCGGAGGAAGTGCGAGTGGTAATGATGCCGCGACACGGGCTACGCGAGAGAAAGGAATTCTTCCAAATCGAATGGAAGCGGCGAGGAATGTTCCAAGCACGGTTGCTCCAACAACCGAACAGAGGCTGACCAAGATGGAATTTACAATGGCCTGCTGTCCGGCGCTCCCGGAAAAAATCTCAACCAGCGCGGCCACCGTGGAAGAACTTGCAGTGTTTGTCCAAGGGTACCCGATGGCCAGCCATAGCACAATCCCCAACGCGCAAAGCCCGGCGGTCGGAAGGCGTGCAGATCGCGACATGACAAGCGATATGGTCGAACGCCCCCGCGATCAATGCCGCTCGGCAGGCAGATTATGGTTTTCCGGCCGGACCTTATCAAGTTGCTTCGCGAATTCCAGCAGAGAGTTTGGGTCCATCGCTACGGGCACAATCTCCCCTCCGGTAAGAAGAAGCAGCGACGTTTTCCATTTTCCTGTTCCTCCCGCAACCGGCTCCCACAATGCTTGAAACGCCGTTCCACTCCGTGTTGCAACGTCCACAACCGTATGCTGCTTTGGAGTCGAGTGGAGTGCCTTATTTACAAAGACATTGATTCCGCGGACAAGAATATCCACTTCCTCCTGCTCCAGTATTACCGATTTTGAAACGCCGTTGTGATTATACATCACTTGCAGCAGCGTCATGGATTGATCACTGTTCAGATCGGTCATCCGCATGGTATCGATTTCCAATTCCCCGAACGTTGAAATGGGAAAATATTCGCTTTGGGCAACAATGTTGGGACGGGCGATAAACATTTCGATGCGTGATGGGGGCCGGCCTCCCGCTCCGCCGGGCATTCCCTGCATTCCACCTTGGGCAAGTAAATCAGTTGCTGAAGCAGCGACACAAAAAAGTCCAATAAGATATCTGGATGACATTAGATTTCCTTTTGAAACGAAATATTATAAAACACTTGGATACGGAACGGCGTGGCGGTCACGAAACAAAAATACGAACTCTGGTTGAACATCGATCCTCCAATTGAGTTCCGAAGATTGGAAGCTCTATTTTGATTTGATCGGACGCGACAAATTGCTCCTGATTCCCTTACCGCCCTATTACATATACCTCGCCGGGAGGTTGAAAGTTATATTGCCCCGGCATTACTTGGCATTACTTGATGATCCGCTGACCTGGATGTGGCGTTACATGCTCAACAAAAACAAAAAATGTAATTTTTTGTTCATTATTAATGTCCAAAATCTCAACGAAAACGGAGGGAATGGACTATTCACTTGTAACAATTCAGCATAGATGCCGATATAAAATTTATAGGGCAAACTAGTAATGGTTGGTTTTTGCTGCCGAACAGTTGAAATCCTTGTAAATCTTGAGTAAATTGGAATGTTCAGATTTTCATGTGGCCACACCAGATTGGCATTGTTGCACTGCCAGTGCAACCTAAACAAGATTGTTTATCCCTCGATTGTCAACACTTCTCAGTTTTTTCTTGTATAACTTAACTTCCCCTCATTCTTCTTTTCGGAGGATATTTGCATGAAGCGTATTTTTACAATACTGCTTTCAGTGGTGGCGATGGCCTTCTTGTTGCCCAACAGCGGGCAGAGTCAGGCCATTCAGTTCACATACCCGCTCATTGCCGCAAAACCAGTCCCAACGGGCTATGTGTACGGCATGTCACCGGCGTTTAGTGACTACTACTACAGTTCGTCCTTGAACATGGTCACGTACCTGTACGGCCCTGACCAGGACAACATGTTGATTTCGGACGACGGTCTTGGCGGCTGTGTGATTGTGTTTTGGAATTACTACTCATACAATTCCAGCACCGGTCAAAGCACCTACTATTATATTTGGGCAAATCGCATCGATGCGTCCGGAAATTTCAAATGGAATGGGCAGACTGGTATTTGGCCGATCATCCCGAATGGTTCGTACGGCAGCTACGGGTACCAGTGGACTCCGAGAATCCAAGGTGATGCGAACGGCGGAGCATACATCACCTGTAATGGCCAGGATCTGAACAACGGATCACGTTATCGTTTGTTCATTCAGCATGTTGGTCCGACCGGAACATTATTGTGGGGACAAAACGGTTACGCATTGTCAGGATTGGCCGGCGCCGGCGACTATGCATATTACTACTATCCCAGCTTCAAGCCGACAATGGATCCTGACGGCAACGGCGGTGTGTTCGTGACGTTTAACTGTTACAACACTTCCAACACCTACGGCAACTTGTATGCCTGCCGCATTCTCTACAGCGCATCCTCTTCGACTCCTATCTTTGGTTGGAACGGTGGCGCGGTAACGTTGATGACCGGTTCCTCGACAAATTATATCAGCTCAAGCACGAGCTACGGCGGTTCGTACCCAACGCATCCGATCATCAGGAGTTCGAAAGATGGTGGCGCTTGGGTGGTGTGGATCTCGTACGGAACGTCGTCAACCCCGTACTACCGTATGAATGTCGCTAAGGTTAACAGCAGCGGCACAATTCAATCAAACGTGCAGTATACCGATATTTGGTACAGCTCGTATTATCCGTATGTGTACAATCAGCTTCACGTGGAAGCGGACGGTACCGGCGGCGTTGTGATCGCCTACGGATTCTATTATGATTACGCAACCGCAGCATATACTGCGCGCGGCAATCAGTACTATTATTATGGTTGGGATTATTTCCGCTGCACGTGGACGGGTTCCTCAATCTCCCGCACAACGCCGGTCCTCTGCGGCAGTCCGAATGACATGTATGCCTCCTACTACGGATACTATAAGGGCTACAACGGTCGCGCTTGCTCCGATTCCGCAGGCGGCCTGATGCATTCCTATTGTGAATACTATGCGTCAAACGGCACGTACGCGTACGATTTGTATGCACAAAAGATGAGCAACAATGCCCCGCAGTGGAATGCATCAAGCTATCCAACCGGAACAGCATTGGAATCCACTACGGGCACAGGATATGAATTCAACAGTTGCATGAACGACGGATCCGGCAACATGCTTGTTGCGTGGATGTATGCCAGTTATTCCTATTCCAGTTCAAATCCCCTTTACATTAACAAGCTCAAGGGCTCCGACGGATCGAAGCTCTGGGCCAGCAGCAGCTATTTGCAGTTCAGCCAGTCCAGTGGATACTACAGCAGCAACCAGTATTACATGTACTATCAGTCGTATCCGTACATGTGTCAAGACGGTGCGGGTGGTGCATGGGTGGCGTGGGATGGCTACATGAATGATTATACCAACGGATCCTACACCGATTTCTACATCCTGGTGAATCATGTGCAGGATACGGCCGCCGCGCCTCACGCACAAGCAAGCGCCGCCGCCCAGGTCGGTGCAATCCGCGTCTGCCCAACCGCATGCGCTGGTACAACGGTAACGAATGCAGTGTCGGTGAAAGACGTTGCTGGAAGCAATCCATCCATTCAGGCTGCTGTTAAGATTATTGGACCTGCGCCAACCTTTTCGTTGAAGGGATATTGCTCGCTTTCCGGCTCCTACTCTTTCCCATATGTTGTTCCCATTGGAAGCGCCCAGGCATTCAGCTTGAATGTGAAAGCGCCATTTAATGGCAACTGGACTGACTCCGTGTATTTCATGACCAATGATCCGCTCCATTCTGTCATCGGAATCGGTGTCAACGGCAGCGGCAAGTATCCCCATATCACAGCGAACGATACGGCCAACATGCCGAAATGGCATGTCGGCACAACATATAATCGCACTGTGACAGTGACCAATACGGGCACGGATTATTTGACCATCACGGGGGCAACGATCACGGGCGGTGATGCGTCAAACTTCGCGATTGTCGGATCACCAAACCAGGTGATCAATCCGGGCGCACAAGGCACGATCAGCTTGTCTTTCACGCCAAGCTCTGCAATCCCGAAAATTGCGAACCTGAACATCATGTCCGACGATTCGCAATACCTCGTGTTCAACAATCCGAAGGTGATGCAGTTGACGGGTCAAGGCATATTCCCGCACGTCACTGCGTCAAACTCTCTGGCCTTCCCCTTTGTGGTGGCAGGTTTGAGAACAAAAACCCTTGGGTACTTGATCACAAATTCGGGCACGGAAAATCTTGTGATCAGCAATGCGTCGAACGTCACCGGAACAAATGCCTCTGAGTTCAGCATTGTCGCGCCTCCTCTGCCGATTACCATCGCGCCGGGAGCAAGTAATACGCTGCAGGTGAAGTTCGCGCCGAATGCGATCCTCGGCGATCGCGTGGCAACGATGAATGTCGTTTCCAATTTTGATTCCGCGTGCGCTCCTCCAAATGCGTTCCCGTGTAATGCGTTCGCAGTCGCGTTGACCGGCACTGGCGTTGATGGTGCACCGGATCTGCAGTACGTGAACCAGGATTTCGGTACGATCCATGTGGCCACCAAGGACACGATGACCGTGCATTTGCTTAATACGGTTGATGCCACGAAGGTCCTTCAAATTCAATTCTATCAGCTTACCGGGCCGTTTGCATCAAGCTTCACGATGCTCAATGCGCCGACAACGCTGCCTGATGCGATTCCGATTGGCGGAACGCGCGATATCAAGATCGAGTTCAACGCAACGCGGACGGGTCAGTTGCTCGGATATTTGCACATGCTGACAAATGCACAGGCAACGCCGATCGACATCGCATTGTACGGCACCGGCGCCAAGGGCCAACTGGTGGCGTCTTCGATTGATTTCGGCAAGGTTGCCATCAGCGATTATGCCGATGACACGTTAACCTTCACCAACCTTGGCAATTGGCCATTGACCGTCAGTTCATTCGCATTCGTGGGTGCAGGTGGACTTTCCTACACGCCAACTGGAACGATGCTTGGCGCGACTCTCAGGCCAAACGAAAGCAAGATCATCCCTGTTCGTTTCATGCCGGCCGCCATCGGTACCTACAATATCCAGGTACGCTTGATCACAACGGACAACGATACGGTCTTCGTTGCAGTCAATGGCAAGGGTGTCAACAAGGGTGTGTTGTATGCACCGGTGAAGGACACGTTTGACCTCGTGGCGATCAACGTCACGACCAACAGGCCGATCCACATTGTGAATTCCGGAGACGTCCCGGTGCATATCACCGATCTCCACTTCATCAATGCAACGGCTCCGCTGGCCTTCTCCGTGAATGCTCCGCTGCCGCTGGACATCGCACCGGGCGCCGACACGTACCTCAGTGTTCTCTTTAATACGAACACTGGTGGCGAAAAAACGGCAACACTCGTGATCGCGGCCGACAATAACCTCGGTGGCCGCGTTGACCTCATCGGATTTGCCTCCGCCGATCCGTTCGATGCAGCGCCGCGGAACCTCTCCTCGACGTTGTCCGACAACGGACCGCACTCGGAACAACATTCCGTGACCTTGAGGAACTTCACAACGACTCCGGATTCCGTCATGAACCTCATGATCACCGGCCGCAATGCAAACGCCTTCCGCATCGTTGCGCCGATCTCATGGCCCTTCGAGATCTCCGGTCAGTCAACGCAGATCGTCACCGTCGCATTCGAACCGCAGAAATTCGGAACGTTTGTGGCGACACTCGAAATGACGATGAACGACGGCAGAATGATCCCGGTATCGCTCAACGGTACGTACGGACCGTCGGATGTCCGGACTGACAATCCGATCCCGGCATACTTCAGCCTGTCGCAGAACTATCCGAATCCATTCAACGGTGCCACACAGATCACCTACCAATTGCCGGAACGGACTCCGGTGACGTTGGGTGTCTATGATGTGATGGGCCGCCTGGTGACGGAAGTCGTTAACGGTACGCGTGAAGCGGGCGTCTACAGCGTCTCGGTGAACGGCGATGCACTGCCGACCGGCGTCTATACGTACGTCCTGCGTGTCAACGGTCTCACGCAGAGCCACTTGATGCAAGTCGTGAAGTAAGAAAACTCCGAAGAGAATCTCAATAATCCCGTCACGCCTTGCGGTGTGACGGGATTTTTTTTGCACATTTGCACCATGGGTTTTCTCGATTTCTTCCTTGTCACCTGCCGCGTGTTGCACGTCTTCTCTGTTGCCGCATGGATCGGTGGATTGGGCTTTCTGGGGGGCGTTGCCGGCCCCGTCTTCCGTCATTTCGGTGAACGTGGTGAAGAGATCGCCGCACACATTGAACGACGGTTTGTAGGGTTTGTGTGGACCGTTGCCTGGGGGGCGGGAGTCTCCGGCCTGTTGCTGATGTTGATGAGCGACAAATTCCTCTGGCTTGACTATTCAACCCCGTGGCGGTGGTTTTTGCTCGGCAAGCAGATCATCTTTCTCTGCATGATCGCAGCATCACTGGTGATTTCCGCGTCTTTGAAGGAAGCAGCGCCATTGACTTCGACAACGGCTCCGGAGGGAGATCTCTCCGATGTCGAACGGTTGCGCTGGCGCGTGACGCTCCTTCAACGCTTGAACATCATGTTGGGAATCGCCGCATTGATACTGGCAGCATGCATGCAGTGAGAAGTTAGTGCGCAACGATTATTCTCCCGATCCACAACGAGTATTCACTTCTCGCAAAACAGACGTACACCCCTGAATCAATCAACGACGTGTTCAGCCATACCTGATTCGTTCCAAGTGCAGTTGACGAATACACCACTCTGCCAAAGACATCGCTCAGCGAAAAGCGAATGATCTGCCGGGGATTCGGCTCCCCTTCCAAGTGCAGTGCAACATCTTCCCCTGCTGTTGCAGGATTCGGCGTCACGTTCAACACCGCGGGCTGACCGCGCAACAAAATAGGTTTGCACAAATCGCCCAACGAACCATTCAACACCAGCATTTCCTCCGTTCCACAGGAGGCAGTCGTCACTGAGATGAATCCCGAATCAGGCGTTGCCGTCGCATCGTAACATGCAACAATGCGAATTGAATCAACCAGTGGCTCCAGGTTTTTGGGCAGGGAATCAAGAACCTTGATTGAGAACGATTGCGTTCCCGCCAGCGAAAACCCGGTGACACGCTGCATCAAGGTGCCGACGTTACGCACGATCAACGTATCGCATTCGGGATCAAGAAACACATACGTGTCTGACAACGCCCCGTCGACATGAAGTGAACGGACTTTTGGAAACGCGATGGAAAGAACCCGACTGTTCCCCGCGAGATCTTTTACAAGCAATACAATCTCTGCTGGACTACCTTTTTGAACAACAGAAATAAATACTGAGTCAACGCCCGGTACAAACGGCGGAACATTCACCGCCACGTTGTTGGTCAATGAATCAATTGTTGTAATCGATGCGATTCCCATGTTCAGCAGAGAATCTTCAACGATCCATGCCGCCACGCTATCGCACGTGACCTGCTGTGCGTTCACGATCGGCGCCGTTCTGTCTCCTTCAAATCGCTCCATCCCCGTGCCTCCCATCATGCCGTACGTGTCATATGTTCCTGCACCATACACTGTAAGGCCGAACGCAGAGTCACATGTCATGGTGTGACCGCCGGCCGCAATGAACATCGTTGCCCACGAATATGAAGTTCCCGCAACCGCCATAAAAGCGGCGCCAGCAGCAGCTCCATCGAGACGCAATGACGGCACGGCCTTCGTTGGAACAACAAGATTCGCATAGTGGACAACAAAATTCTGGGCGGTTGGGACACTAAATCCATAACTGCGCCTGAACCTTGGGGTTGATGGGCAGATGAGCATGAAGGGATCATCATTGTTCTGCGCGTTGCCGCCGTCACTCTGTTCATAGACAGCGGCCACAACAGGGACGGATGCAACAACCCGCTGCACGGTTGTCAATAATCGCTCAACGAATTGACCCGCTGCCAACGTCACCGGCGCGCCTCCGTTGATCACAACGCGGGTGTTTTTGCGTATCGCCATGACACGATACACTGTCGCGACCTGTGGCTTGATGCCAATGGGAGGAATGATGTACGCCGTGTCGCATGCTGCCGAGGGCAGGAGATATTCACAGATGAAATCACGCGTCGAAGAAGAGTTGAATGGAACGTTTGCCCTGAGCTGCCCGGAGAGCACACCTATCGGATGATTTGCAGTCACTGTGGTTCCCGTTAGATCAATGTCTGCAGAGAATGAGGACGGCAGCTCCGATTGAACCTGATATACCTGCCCACGTTGCAGTGCAATTGTAAATGTCTGTCCGGCGCGATGGCGAACAGTATTTGCCGATGGCGTGATTGTTACCGTGGTATTGTCCATCTCTCCGATGACCGCAAATTGCGACGGCGTGGCCGCACCGGGCGTATAGTTTGCCGGGTACGAGAGCACTGTGTATCCCGTATCGCACATCTGTTGCGGCACACAGAGAAACGCATCGGAGGAATGTGAAAACGTATTCAGCCCACTGCAGGCGATGTTGTTCGTTGCTGTCACATGGACGACTTGATTGCTTACCAACTCACTCCCCTTCAATTCCAAACTGTCAGACAGCACGATCTCCTGCATGATGTTCGGCACAAGCCTCAATGTTGAGTCAAACGACCCATTCATCGCATGAACCGTCACCCACGAACTGTGCGGAGATATCAAATAGAGGCGGAACGATTTTGATGGTGTGGTTGACAGTCCCTCGTTTTGTTCAAACGCAACCCAGAATTCACGACCCCGTGCGTCGTACAGTGTCTGCGCATACCCTGAAAAGCGCATACCCACCAACGTCGCAAGAATCAGAAAACAATTGCGCATTTGAATGATCGTACTTCCGGCACATTGCACGCCTCCGTGTACCTCTGTGTTAAAATCTTTCTAGGGGGATAGAAAAACTTAACACAGAGGTTTATAGAGGATTCCACAGAGGTACACGGAGGAGAATTCGTTACGTGGCATATTTGGAATTTGATCCACCACAAAGCTGGGAAACCTCGATCAACACCGCTCAAACACTGCAGCAATCCCCTGTCCAACTCCTATGCACATTGTGGCAAGGCCATACCGAAGGTTCCGTGTGTGAAGCCCGTGAATTAATGTTGAGGCAAGCCGCCCGCCGCTCATGCCCAGCGGATGCCCGATCGCGATCGCGCCACCGTTGACATTGACGATCTCCTGATCCAAATTCAGTTCCCGGATGCACGCCAGTGATTGTGCTGCAAATGCTTCGTTAAGTTCAATCAATTCGATGTCTTTCATTGCAAGTCCAGCACGCTTCAACGCCATTTGCGAAGCTGGTACCGGACCGATTCCCATGCATCGCGGGTCAACGCCGGCCGTACCTGATGCAACAAATCGCGCGAGGGGTGTCAAGCCGTTTGCTTTCGCGAATTCCTCGCTCGTCACCAGCAATGCAGACGCGCCATCATTGAGCGATGAAGAATTTCCCGGTGTCACCGTTCCTCCTTTGCGAAACACGGGATTCAAGCCTGCGAGTTGTTCAAGCGAACTTGACGCACGCGGCCCTTCATCATGACCTACGATAATTGATGCCCCTTTGTGTTGCGGAATCTCCACGGGAACAATCTCCCTGGCGTATGCTCCATTCTGCTGTGCTGCGATGGCACGTTGATGTGAACGCAGTGCGAATGCGTCTTGATCCTCGCGGGATATCCTCCATTGTTCTGCGACATTTTCGGCGGTTTCCCCCATTGATTCAAGTGGAAACATCTTTTCCATTTTGGGATTCGGGAATCGCCAACCGAGCGCCGTGTCATACGCCGTTAAATTTCCAAACAACGCCGCACCGGACACATTCTTGGGAAGCACATACGGAGCACGGCTCATGTTTTCCACGCCCCCCGCGATTATACAATGTACCTCACCCGCCATGATGGCACGCGACGCCTGGATCACCGCTTCAAGAGAAGAACCGCACAACCGATTTACCGTTACAGCCGGAACCGATTGTGGCAACCCGGCAAGCAACACCGCCATGCGCGCAACATTGCGGTTGTCCTCGCCCGCTTGATTCGCGCAACCGAAGATGACGTCATCGATCTTCTCGCCCGCAACACCGCTGCGCTTCACAAGTTCTCGAATAACAAGCGCTGCAAGATCGTCGGCACGGACATCCTTGAGCGCTCCGCCATACTTGCCAACGGGCGTGCGAAGGGCGTCACATATTACTGCTGTGGTCATGATAGAGTGGACGGAATTTCAGAACCGAATCGCAGGAGGTAACCATTGTTGTCGTAGATCGCGAATTCGCGCATGCCGTAGTTGAAATTATCGATGAGATAACACTCCCTCGCCTTGTTTCTCACCTTCTCCCACATCGCATCGACATCATCAACATCAATGTAAAATGAACCCGTGAACGTCGGCCCAATGAACGCAACGTGTTCGTTGGGGACCGAGAACATCACTGTAACGTCATCCCGGCTCACGGACGCCCAACCTTTCCCTTCAATGAACGAATCAACGACAAACCCAAGCACATCACGGTAGAACGTGACACTCCCGGGAATATCATGGGTGTACAACACCGGCGACAGCCCTGTAAAACGCATGTATATGAGTTTCTTGACCAACAACAGTGGAATAATTTTTCAAATTAAGGAAAATATGGGTGGGGACTTGCGACCAGAAAGGCATAGTCTTCCGACAACGTACAATTGCTCGCTTCACCCTCATCCCATTTCGCACTCCCCACTTGCGCAGAGAACAACCCATCAACCAATGCAACATCAAAGCGTTTAAAAAGAAACTGCCTCATCTTGCGACGAGGCAGCATTCTTTCCCCCACAGAAGGATCTGTGATTGGCTTCCCCTTTTCACTCCTGATGCAGGATACTCAACAACAAGACAAACCCTCCCGGAGTGGACCAAGGAATCGTGTCCCTGGCCCCGCCCCCTTGTCACTAATTCCCCCCACCTCTAATCCATTATGC
>Ga0207143_1059_pt1 | contig 14224 bp, 11 predicted proteins | sample Alteio_BWMinHeat_3_FD_153566 | JGI IMG/M metagenome (GOLD analysis project Ga0207143, IMG submission 153566) | Enriched cells from forest soil in Barre Woods Harvard Forest LTER site, Petersham, Massachusetts, United States -... | ecosystem: Environmental > Terrestrial > Soil > Temperate forest >... | reverse complement strand
TCTGACTTAGAGCCTAGAGATTTATGGATGAAGCGGCTTGTAGTGTTTAAACTGTTTATACTTCGGTCATCCAGATAGGTTGCCGTTTGTCGAATGATATCTGTAGGTAACAGGTCTAACGAAGAGGCGGACGGCAAAGCAGGACTTGATTCGCTGTCTGGGATTCTTTGATAAAGTTGAATACCCATAAAAAACTCCTTATAATTAAACTAAAAACTTTATTAATTATAATATAAATTTTTAATTTGTGCAATTATTATTATTAATTTCATAAGTTATTGATAGTTAATATCAAGCTTGGTAGAGAAAAAGTTATGTCATATTTAATGAAATAAAGATTTGGAAGGAATAAGGAAGTCTCGGAATTCGATCTGTAGAATTAGGCTTAGAAAATCTAAAAGAAATTGAGGTCACGCTTCATTCTTTCTAAAAAAACTATCTTCCAGCAGGCACATTGAGGCGCTTGATATTTATTCTCTAAGGATCAATCGATTAGATTCAAGTCTATGCGTTCTCGCATATGAAAAAAGAGATCCCTTGCTGTGGTGTTTATCCGGTGAATAGCTCTTTGTAATCTTTCTTTTACAGGTTCAGTAATTCCAAATTGAGCTGCCATGTTTAAATACGCGGCCTTCTCTCCGTCAAAGCGTCCTCTATCTCTTCCAGCAGCAGCTTGAAGAAGTAATTCTTGTTGCATTTGTCTATTTACTTGTTCCCGTTGCTGGGCTGCCTCATCACCAGGAATACTATCTAATTCTGTTAAATTCCTTTGATGAGTAACTACTTGTATTAAGGAAGTATTTATACTTTGTATTGATTTCTCACTCTCAGAAGTATTCACATGAATACCAACTAATATTTCCATGCGCTTTAAATGATGAGTGCGTAATTCGGAATTGACTCCATGTTGAATGAGTTGACTCTTCAGAAGATCAAGAGCTGCATCCATCAAAACCTTATGGCGTTCATGACATTGTACAAATTCAAGAGGGGTTCTATAACTATATTCGCGGGGAATTGAATATGCACCATCTACCTTTATGTCTGAGATTACAGCCCATATTCGGATAGCAAGTTTAAGTTCTAGGTTTTGCAAATTTCTTTCAATTTCTTCGGTATTAAGGTTATTTTGTCTAGCATGATCTAATTGAGCTAAGGTTTTAGCGAATTCTTCTGATAAGCGTGAAAAATTTCTGATTTCCCTATTTTGGATCCAGGTTCGCATGGCATCCACAACAGCCCCTAAAAAAAAAGTGCCAAAAAAGACGAGCGCTACAGGCCAACCTGTAATTCCAACAGCAAGTGCAATAGCTACCGTAAGTTCCGCAATGATTATCCACATGGGGCATTCCAAATACAGGAATCTGGGTGTTGTTGAAGAGAATAAGTTGCAGAATTTTCTAGTAGCCCAACCTTCCTTTTGCCACGCTATTTTTGCGGCTTCAAAATTTTGGTGTATGACAGGAGCAATTGCTTGCACAGATTTCCTAGTACCGTCTGGAGTAGAACCTACAGATTCCCTATTATCGTCTGACTTAGAGCCTAGAGATTTATGGATGAAGCGGCTTGTAGTGTTTAAACTGTTTATACTTCGGTCATCCAGATAGGTTGCCGTTTGTCGAATGATATCTGTAGGTAACAGGTCTAACGAAGAGGCGGACGGCAAAGCAGGACTTGATTCGATGTATGGGACTCTTTGATAAAGTTGAATACCCATAAAAAACTCCTTATAATTAAACTAAAAATTTAATTAATTATAATATAAATTTAAAATTATTACAATTATTATTATTAATCTCATAAGTTATTGATAGTCAATATCAAGGTTGTGAGATGATTTTATTCGATATTTAATGAAAATAAAGGTTTGGAAGGAAGTCTCGAAATTCGATGTAGGGAATAGGCTTAGAAAATTTAAAGAAATTGCGATTACAGCTTCATTCTTTCTAAAAGCTATCTTGCAGATAGGCTCATTTGAGAGACTTGCTGTTTATTCTCCTAAAGGTCAATCAGTTACACTCAAATTCAATGCATTAATGATGGTAGAATCAATGTGTTTTCATGAAAATTTTAGGAACTTATGTCATCAAGTTTAGAGCGCTCAAGGGAAAGAATTTCTCCTTTTATCTCTCTCAATCACGAATCTTCGTCACTTTCCACTAAAGCCGCTTCCTCTTCTTCGACTTTAACAATGCCAAGGGAGAGATCAAGTTCTTATAGATTACCAACAGCTGTTCGAGGCGCTATAAATACTGGTAAGAATTCTTGGAAACGAGGTATTCCAGGCTTTCTTTACAATGTTCCAATAGTGCACATCCAACATGCCTTAACCTTTGCAGACTATCACTCACTCTGTAATTTTCAAGTCACATCAAAAGATGGGAATCTTTTAGGAGCAGATGAAAAATTGTGGAAATATTTGCTATGTCACCGTTTTTGTCTAATTCCTGAAAATGTGGAAAAAGAGAAAGAAAAAAACCTAAGAACAGCAAAAGAAGGTTGGAAAAAAGCGCACACTGAACGAATCGAGAAGTTAAAAATACTAATTAAAAATAACAAAGATAATTTACAGCATACTACAAAACGTGTTGTAAATTCTTCGCAATCCCTGTGGCAATCGGTAATTCATATTCCATCCATATTACAAATGAGGAGACTTCGAGACCAGCGGGTGCAACTTACAAGGGCACTAAGTCTTCACGAACAAATTTTAACTAAGCCATATTTCCAAAGAGAATACTTTAAGAAAGAGTTTGTTAAAAAAGAGGGGAGGCCATCCCATGTTGTAGGATCTGTGAAGCTAATTGGAAGGGGTATAAAGAATAATTCCTCGCTAAAAACTATCAAAAAAGCAGTTCAAAATACTTCACACGCTCTAGATGTAAGTTGGGAAATTAGAAGCTGTAAGCTCTATATCACCGATAAAAAGGGTAGTTACTGTAAAGAGTTTGAATATGTCTCCATCCTTGATGCTGCCCTAGACGGAGAAGGGGGCATTCACTTTTTAACGAATGGAGGAGAAATATACTATTGTGAGAGAAGCGATGCGATACCAATTCGAATTCATCAAGGGTTTTATGGACATACGCCCTATGCTTCTTTAAGCGTCTATCCCGATTTCTACATAGTGGCAGACAATGATGTAATTCAAATTGAAGATACTACTCGGATACCTGAAATACCTATTAAAATAGTTCGTCGTGGGGTAGAGACGGTAGAGCGTGATGGTCATAAGTTTTGTTATAATGAAGAATTTCTTAGTCTTCCTTCTAAAAGAGGAATTGTTAAGAATCCTGGCCCCTGTATTTATACTGAAAGAAAACGTTTCACAATCGATGCTCGTCTAAGCAATCGGTCAAAGATATGTTGGGAAGCCGAAATAGAATTTCTTTCTATAAGAGATTTTTGGGAGAAAACTGCTAAAAACACCCATCTATTTTCTGCATCTGTCGAGTCTAATGGTTTTAGAGGGCTCCAACATGCGGAAAGTGTTTTTTTAGCTAAATGTCTAAAGGAGCAATATGTTAGAGAATATCTTCTAACCATTGATGAGGCCTTCATCACTTCTTATGATATGTGGGGTATACTATCGAGTGATAGTAAAACACGCCTCAGGTGTCCATTCGCAATAAAAATTGCAGATGATGAAAGTAGTACTTATGAGATTGAACCGCCACGATTTTTTAAAGATAAATTGCCTCTGGGTGAGATTCAACGAATAAAACCAGAAAAAGAACATTCCTCGATTTTCAAAAATGGCCTAGAAAAATTTAAAGTAAAAACGTCTGTAAGCAGCGAATGTTACCAAATTTTACCCCCACTCAAATCCGATCATATTACTAATGCAATCCAATTGTTTTTAGCGGCTACTTTGTATAGAGGGAAAAAGGAGAAATTCACATGAAAGACAGCTCTATTTATATATTTTTTTGGTTGTTATTGACATACTAGACAAGTTTTTAAAACATTCTCAAAACTATATTGAGATGTTGGGTTCTTTTTTGAGGAATTTTTGGGCTTATGTCATCAGCTATAGATCGATTTCATATATCCGTTCGAAACTCGTCATCTTCTTCTACTTCAACTTTACACGTAGCTTCTCAAGAACCCGTCATAGAGACTGGAAGATCACAATCTAGTTCTAGTTCGTTACCTAGAATTACTCGATCTTTTGAGATAAGAAATAGTGCTAGCAAAGCTTTTTGTGAATTCTTTAACAATTTTCCGACCGTTCATATTCAACACTCACTAGAGTTCTTAGACTATCGTTCCCTCTGTAATTTCCAAGTCACCTCCCAAAGTGGGAATATTTTAGGAGCAGATGAAAAATTGTGGAAATATTTGCTATGTCACCGTTTTTGTCTAATTCCTGAAAACGTGGAAAACGAGAAAGAAAAAAACCAAAGAATAGCCAAAGAAGGTTGGGAAAAAGCGCACACTGAACGAATCGAGAAGCTAAAGGGGAAGATTGAGTTCAATGGGGAAAAGCTACAACACCTTAAAAAACGCGTCGTATACAAACCGCAACCTAGGTGGCAATCGATTCAATTCTCAGACGTATTGCAAATAGGACGACTTCGAGAGCAGCGACAACAGCTTACAGATGCACTGAATCTTCATGAAAAAATTTTAACTAAGGGATACTTCCAGAGGAAATATTTTAAGAGAGAGTTTGTTAGGAGAGAAGGAGGCCCTTCACATGTAGTAGGGAAGGTGGAGTTAAGGGGAATGGATGGAGAGAAAAACTCTTTGCTAAAAACTATGAAAAAAGCGTGCGAATATACTTCCAAGCCTCCTTCTGTCACATGTAAAATTATTAAAGGTCACGGGCTTTTTATACATTATGGGGATGTGGATGAAAGTGAGATTAAAGAGATAGGGGGTGTTTCTTTCCTTGATGCCTCCATTGACGGAGAGGGAGGTGTGCACTTTTTAACTGATGATGGTGGGATTTACTATTGTAAGAAGGGTGGTGTGCAGGTCTTTCACGTCTATAAAGGGTCCTATAAACATACGCCCCATGCCATCTTAAGCGTCTATCCCGATTTCTACATAGTGGCAGATAGGGATGTTATCCCTGTGGCAGATAGAGATGTTATCCCTATTACATATAGCAATGGCCGGCCTGAATTAGCTATTCAAATCGTTAGACGTGGAGTGGGAACGGAAGATCGTAATAGTCATAAGTTTTGTCATAATAGAGAATTCATTACTACGGGTAAGAATTTTTTAGGTTTGGAGCCCTGGGTTTCTGCTGATAGAAAACGTTTTACAATTGATGCTCCTAGAGGCGATGGATCAAAGGGGTATTGGGAAGCCGAAATAGAATTTTTTTATCTTAGAGATTTTTGGGAGAAAATTGCCGAACATCCCGAAGTATTTTTTCTCACCATTGGATCGGAGGGATTTAGAGGGCTCCAGCCTGCTGAAAGTGCTTTTTTGGCGCAATGTCTAGTTGATCAATATCTACGAGATTATCCTCTGCCAATAGCTGATTCCCTCATGGCTTCTTACCGCATGTGGAGCATACTCTCCAGTTATAAGGAAATGGGCATGTGGTTTGTATATATAATGAAAATTGCAGATGATGAAAGTATAACGTATGCGGTTGAACCACCAAAGTTTTTTAAGGATAAATTTTCGATAGGTGCTATACAGCAAGTATGGCTAGAAGAAGAACATTTCTTGGGTTTCACAAAAGGACTAGAAAAATTTAAAGTAAAAACACCCTCAGGGTACCAATGTTACAGGTTTATACCAAAACTCAAACCCGACCATATCAAAAATGCGATCCAATTGTTCTTAGGTGCTACATTACAAAGAAGAAAAAAAGAGAATACCACCTAACGGATACTTATTTTTCTATCTTTATACGGTTGTAGATTGGAATTCTACGTTGGATGTTCTTAATTATCAGAAATTAGAAAGTTTCGCAAATAGTATGTGTAGTCCAAAAGTCTTCCCTTGAAGCCTAATTCTATCTCAGCCTGATTTAGAGCTCTTAATTCTCGTTCCAGTGTTTTTGGATCATCTGTATTCCATACAACTTGGATCATTTCGTATTTACCTTGTGGATCTTGCGTAACAAAATCTTTCTCGTAACCATCTGAAGTTTGATAGTAGAAGATTTTCTTTCCTTGTCGACGTAAATCGAGATAAACCTGATTTCTAAAAGCTTTCCTAAGTTATCCGATAAGTTTAAAGTGTTAGCAAGAACTAAGCCATTGTCAACAGCGTATATTTTTTTTGGTGTAGTTTGTCTATGACGAAGAGATTCAGTAAAAATAGGGACCGTAAAAATAAGAAAGGCATCCTCAAGATAGTCGAGGTATGAATATAAAGTGTCTTTACCCGCTTTATGTCCCTGACTTTTGATATCATTGTAAAATTTATTAACGGAAAATGGAGAGGCGATGTTTTTTAATAAAAAACTAATAAAGTGCTGCATAAGAGTTATATTGCTAATTTGATATCGCTTAATAATGTCTCTAAATATAACAGTTTCTACATAGCCTTGTAATGCTTCTAGTCTTTCATTTTGGGGCATTAATTGAATCCCCGGAAAACCGCCGGAACGAAAATATTCCAATAAATAATTGCGATGATAATCAAGAGCCTTTTGTCCGAACGGTTTCAATGGCGGATTTAGATGATGGGCTGATAAATATTCCAGATAATTATAAGGAAAAATCTCTATGGATAGAGAACGGCCCGGTAAAGATGTAGCAATTTCTTTGCTTAATAATTTTGCAGACGAGCCTGTTACATAAATCTTGATATTTTTCGTATCGAGTATTCTTCTTAAAACGAGAGGCCATTCATCGACATTTTGAACTTCATCTAAAAAAAAGATAGCACTCATGGTCATGGTGTTGAGGATATAGGGTGTACCATGTATCGATTAACCTTCCCATTGGCCTTATAGTCCATAGGCAAAATTCTATCGTCTTCAAAGTTTAAGTATAAAATACGTTCTAAAGGGATGTTTTCTGATAATAATCCCCGTATTGTCTGAAATAGAAAATAGTTTTGCCCGAGCGCCTCATCCCTACAGCTATCTTAATAATATTCTGCGCTTCAGGAAACTTATAAAGGCGCGTTGTGCTTTTTTCTGTAAAGGAAAGAGTCTTATGAAACTCTTCCTGAAGAGTTTGCAAAATTGATTCCATTATTCTATCCCTGCTTATAAGGATAAGAATAGATGATTCTGTCCTTCTGCTTAAGGAAAGTTATTCATCTGACTGAACATGAGGTGTTTAAACATAAAACATCTCATTTAATCTACTGCTTATTATTAATTTCATAAATTATTGATAATCAATATCAAGATTGTGAGATGATTTTATTCGATATTTAAATGAAATAAAGGTTTGGATGGAAGTCTCGAAATTCGATGTAAGGAAGGACTTAGAAAATTTAAAAGAAATTGCGGTTACAGCTTCATTCTTTCTAAAAGCTATCTTGCAGATAGGCTCATTGAGACACTCACTGTTTATTCTCCTAAAGATCAATTAGTTACACTTCATTCAATGCATTAATGATGGTAGAATCAATTGTGTTTTCATGAAAATTTTAGGAATTTATGTCATCTAGTTTAGAGCGCTCAAGGGAAAGGATTTCTCCTTTTATCTCTCTCAAACACGAATCTTCGCCACTTTCCACTAGAGCCGCTTCATCTTCTTCGACGTTAACAATGCCAAGGGAGAGATCAAGTTTCTTATAGATTACCAACACCTGTTCGAGGCGCCATAAGTACTGGTAAAAATTCTTGGAAACGAGGTATTCCAGGCTTCCTTTACAATGTTCCAATATAGAGATTGATAATATTAACTGTGTATATTAACCATCTCTTTTGAATCTAAAAGCTGTCTAAAATCTTCTCAAAAGCGATGAATATTTCATTTCATACATTCGTTAAATAGCTTCATGTATCGTAGTTGAAAAAAATCTTAAGGAAATCATGGTGTGAAAATACCATGACATTTCCTTTACTTTAAAAAGAGGCTTTTGGAACGTGCAATTTGCTTTCAAATAAAGGATAGCTTGCTAGGGCCATTTCAGGAGGCTTTCATCTTATTTAACTACTCATTCCAAAATTAAGACGTCTGGAAGTTGCGGTGTTAGATTAAGAAGACGTAAGAGGAAATATCCGATACCTGCCGAACCTTTCATAAAACTTGGATTATAATAGTTCTGATGACCCGTATGGAATTCTATTTTACCATCTTCTTTTTCACTTTGTTTCAAAATGGTTGTTAACGTATTCCAGATTAAGGGAGTCAAATCCACTCGCTCTTTTAAGATTTCAGAAGTCTTATAGAGAAAAGCTAGACGACCAAATGTTCCACAACATAAGTCATGATTTACTCCTACTAATCGGTCGATTGTGGTTTCAATAGCAATATCAATTTCTTCATACATAGTTGATTCTTGGTAAAAAGTCAGTGAGGCTAAGCGGCCTAATCCAATTCCACTTGCTCCATGGCACCATTGAATAGTTTGATAATTAGGTAGATGACTGCAAAATGCCTCTTTCTGCCAATTTTTGTTTTCTTTAGAAAAAGCAGATCGTTCAAAGCGGAGTGCTTTTAAAGCATAATCTAGGTAATTTTCGTTATGAACGGAGTGCGCTAGCTTCATTAATGCATATGCAATTCCTGCGGTACCGTGTGAGAACCCTGTTAGGGCAGTTTGATGCACAGTTCTCCAAGCTATTTGATTAGGACTAAAAAATTCTGCTTTTGCACAAAGATGATCGCCGCATAATTTAGCTAAAAATAAAGCTTTTTGATGCCCACTGTGGTGATATAAAGATAGCAGGGCTAGTAAAAGACCAGCGCTGCCTTTCATTACATCAAATGAAACATCTTCTTGAACATGGCTATCGCCAATGCTTTCAACAAGGTTGAAGGAAAGATCGATTAACTCAGACTCCTGAAGCAATCTTCCTATATGAAAGATACCATAAATAATTCCGCCTATTCCTATCATGCCTCCTATTCCATTGGATGCAATTAGTTGACGCTTAGAATCGGAATGAGTTTTAAGAAAATATCTCAGTTCAATAAGGGAATTAAGAGCTTCTGTTTTCCATTTTTCTTTTTTTGTAATATGAAAAAGAGAAGCAAAAAACAAAGCAATACCTGTTGAGCCGTTATATAAGTTATTGCTTAGAGGTTCCAGACTCATTTGTTGAAGGTTAGGAAGTAGATCTAAGGCAATCCATCCGATGGAACCATTAGTGTTTTCAAAAGCGCAGGCTCTTATATTACTTGCAATTTGTTCAATTTTTGACAAAAGCTCAACTGTATTAAGAGGAAAAATTTCAGTCGTGTTGGGTAGAGATGTAATGGGTGCTTCTGATTTTTCAAATGAATTGAAGTGAGCCGCATATAGCGATTGTTTAATATAGTTTACTTGTTTTTCATATTCTAGATCATGCAAATTTTCTATAAGACTCTTAACGCTTTTATAGGGAATTTCCTTTAATGCAGCTTGACTAATCAAGTCATCTTCATAAAATAGATATTCTTTCATGGGGTAACCATGAAAACAGGGAATATCTCCTTTCAATAAAGCATCTCTTTCTTTTGAAAAAATCTTTAAATTAATGTCGTCTTTTATATGCAGAGGATAGCGAAGTAATAAATTTATCGTCTTTTCAATCTCTTGAGGATTTAAAGCGATTTGCGGCTCCCACAACTTGTCTAGGATTCTCCTATAAAATGCTGTTGATCGTATAACAAGACGAATAGGACATTGTGTCATTTTTAAAATGGAGCTGTTTTCTCTTAAAATTAGCTCATAATTCTTCTTGATCAATTGATACAAGGTTTCAAATCCCAGTATTATTTGCATGGAGTAGGGAAAAGGAAAAATCAGCTCTTGATTTAGGAAAACACGATGTTTGTTTTCAAGTTTTTCATCTTCATTACTGCGTTGTTGTATAAATACAAGATGCATTTCATCTGTATTGATATTTTCCCAGATGCCTCTCTCTCGTTGATTCGCATTAACTTCGCCTAACAAGGCGCTGCAGTCTATAGCAGGTTTTTCAGGTTCTCCGAAAACATACTGTGGAAGCATTCCCGTTCTTAAAACGTTTGGAATCGAACCATATTGAGAATAATAATCATCTAATAAGGGGTGAAAAAGAGTTTCTAAATCAATTACAATTGGATATTCTCCTGAAGCTATTAAGTTTTCATAGTGTACATCGTATCCATTTAAGATGTAGAGTAAGCATAATATCATACCTGATCGTTGGTAAAAACGTTCCACTTCTTCACGACTTTTACAAGAGATATGATTTACTTTTTCTTCCCAACAATAATTGCCGCGATTGAGCACTTGATAGCTTTTGAGTGGAGGGTCTAATCCTAATTGATTCAAATCCTCAATGAATTTATTAAAATGAGTCGTAATACTTAAATTCTTGGGTTTATAAAACAAAGATAGACCTGAAGAAAAAGATAAAGCACAGACGGTTTGCCCCCTATTGTGAGTGTCACCTTGTTGCCCATAGAATTCTGTGACAAAGCCTAATTTTCTATTTTTTTTAAGAAAAAACTCCTCAAGTACAGGACTGTCAAACTGAAGGCGTTTTAATAACTCTGTAGTATTATTGACCCAATATTGTAGAGAGAGCGCCACAAAGCGACCAATCAAGGCATATTCCTGAAAGAATTTACGAAGTTCGTTTGGACTTCTAATCTTTTGTTGAATAAAGGACTGGTAACGCGCCTTAGATGAATTTCCAATAAGATGGCCATGTAAGCGAGCGATTCCCATTTCAAGTGTCAAGGAGGGCGCGCAGCAGTCGACCCAACGTTTTACTAAAGATATTTCAAGATTAAGAAAGGCTTTTTTACTGAATAAGTTTCGCTGTCGTTTAGTTGTTTTTTTGTTGAGATGAATGTGTGCAAGCTTTAACCATTGCCAAAAAGCTTCTCCGAAAGGCAAGTCGCTAATTTCTGAGGGAATTGGAGATAAATCAGTTGTATTTGAAATTTCAATTAATTCATTTAGAATGATTTGAATAGAGGAATCTTGATATTCGGAATATAAAAGACCTGTAGTCGAGTTATTTTTCACTTAAGTGCTTTTACACCTCATTTTGTGAAGTAGGGGTTTTTTAAGCAAAAGGTCTGATTTTTTTGTCTTTTTCCTTACGCTTTCTGATCCTATATTAAAATTCTGATTATTTATCCAATTTCAAAGGGTGATGTGTTTTAATAATGGGACACCCACTATAACTCACCATTTTATGAGCGTGGTTTATATGAAAATTGTCTAGATTTGACAATAATTTTTATGTGGTATTATAAAAAAAATATGATGATGAGTTTATATCAAAATTTTTGTAAGCGGAGAGATAATGGATAAGTTAAGTAAAGAAGAATTCAATAAAAAAATTATTGAAAAAGCCTGGAAGGATCCGCAATTTAAAGAAAAATTATTAAAAGATCCAAAAAAAATGATTCAAGAATACATAAAGTCCGAATATGACGAGGATTTTGTAATTCCTGATACTTGGAATTGTCGAGTTATTGAGGAACATCCAAACGAATGGATACTTTTATTACCTTCATCACCAGTAAATTCTAGAAAATTATCCGATTCAACACTTGAGAGTATTGGAGGTGGCAGTGGGGGGTGTGGAGGCTGCTATATCAGCCTTACCACAATCCCCATTTAGAAAATTCCTGGAGAAGTGCTTTCTAATTATTGGAAATTAGAATCTGATGGGCGCTGTTAATTCATTAGTAGATTACCATCATGCGCTTGGATGATCATAACCTATGGAGTGCTTAAGTCATAGCTGTTGTGACTTCCTCTAGTTCTACAGTCTGATCATTCTTAATTGAGATCTTTTTCCTTTAGATCTAAAAATAGTTCTGAAGGGTTTAGTACTGCATGGCGAATTCTGCGCTGTCCTTTATTAGTTTCCGTAGCATAGGTGATGTGCACGTTTCCATCTGCTGCTAAAATTCCTGAGGGAAATTCGCCTTTTTCGTCGAGAATATAAGGATGGCTCCAGCTGTTTCCTCCATCAACGGAAGTTGCTATATGAAGGGGATAACGATGGGTATGGGAATGGTTATAGAGTAACAGGAGTTTTCCTTTACCCAGATCCACAATATCTATTCCCGAATCTGGATTTGGAAGGTCGGTTTTTTCAAGTTGAGACCAAGTTATGCCTTCATTATTTGAGGTTGCTGACCATATAAAGCCTTTTTCACTTATTTTGTGGGCTCTATCGCGGCATAGGATGCGCAATCTACCTTGACCATCTTTGAAGAGAACAGGCTCAACGACCCCAAACTTTCTAGTCGGGAGTTCTAATGGCCCTATTTTTCTCCAATGTTTTCCACCATCCTCAGTAATATCGAACCAAATTGCAGTTGCCTTAAAGAGTTCTTCTGGATCGCCTACCGCTATAGAAGATGGACAAATTAGCGTTCCATGTTCTGTAAGCAGAGGTCTTCCTCGCGTTGGACCCACAATGCCTGCCGGGAGAATCTCTTCGTTAGCCCATTGAATACCACCATCAAATGAACGTTTCAGAAAACTTACACCATGGCGAGGATCCTTTCCTCTACGATAGAATAATAAGAGTTCCGTAGGGGATAGTTTGCAAAGAACTGGAGCCCAACAAAGAGAGCGTTTTGCTTCCACGATTTCTATTGGGGCTGACCATCCCTTATCGGTTGTAAGAGAAAGCCATATCCCCACATTCTCCTTAATATCCTCATTGCTTTTGCCCTCACCGGGTCCTCCTTTCCAAACTGCACAAAAATGTCTGGGGATGGTTTCTACAATAGCTGAACCGTGTGCATCAAAACACTCTTTATCCTCAGAGATAAATTCTTTTTTTATTTCCCCTTTTAGAAAAGGAGCGAAACGGGGCTCCAAATATTCTTGAGAAGGAAGTTCTGTTTCATTGGGAAGTGCAAAAATTCGTGAGATAGTCTGTAGAGTCATGAGAGAGAGAAGTGCTAAAGAGAAGAGCGAAAACATAGGAATGGCCATGATGAAGGTACCAGTAAGAGCCTTTATTAATTATTGCGGAAATGGTTAATTGATTGATAGTTGAGAATTAATGAATCACTTTATTATCAATTCTTAAAGAAAATAATTATATCATAAGGAATTGAAAATCGAAGGAAATTAATTTATGTAGAATTTTCATCTCGAATTGCCTAATATATATTTTGTTTTATGAGAGTATTTTAAGGATGCCTTAAAGATGAGTTGTACAGGTTTTACAATTTATAGACGAAGTGAGTGCTTTGTGTTTCCGGTAAGTAATTCTCAAGAATTGGTTGAAGATGTTCATCAAAAAGGGGGGCTTATTACAGAAAGTGTAAAATTTGCTAAAGATCAAAGGTCGATTACTGCTGCAGAATTTTATCAAGATATGGCTCAATTACCTGAAGAATCCCCAATTCAACAGTCACATTTCAATTTTGTAAGTTATATCCCTCACACAAATCTTAAAATCCAGCAGCGAGGAGAAATCATTCGTGTACGAAAGTCCTGTAGGCAATGGGGGGATGAAAATATAGCTCCATTTGCAGGAACTTTTTTAGCTGTAATCCTAGCAATTAGTATTATAGCTTCTCATCGTTTAATAAATAATAATTAGATTTTAGAAATACAAAAAGAGTGTTATGACATCGCGATTAACAAATTTGATCAATGTTTATACAAGAAATATTACAACCTCTTCTCCAGGGTCAAACCCATCCATGCACCCGAATATCCACATTACTAAAGTGTACACAAGAAATATGAGAGCTATTACGGAAGAAGAATTTGAGGCAATTATCCAAAATCCACAAGTTGGAACTCGGTTTAATATTTCTCATTACCAGAGGTTAGATCCAGGGCTAAATAGAGTAGTTACTTTTGAGCAACTCCAGGCGGAACGAGCCAAGCCGTGTGCACAATGGATACAAGAGAATGCGAGTACCTTAATAATGGCTTCCTTGAGTTTTGCATTTAGCTTGGGCGTTGTAGCTGTTTATTCAATCCATAAAGTATAAGAAATGGCTCTAAAATTGACTTGGTCGATTTCGAAGCTTTTTTGATTTAATCTTAGAGTCAAAAAGAGATTTAACAAATTTTTCAGATAGCGCGAGGAATTACCTGCCTCTAGGATTACCCTGCTTATTACTCGATTACGTGAGAGTAAGAAGAATAGTTCTCTCTGGAGTTGCAG
>Ga0207143_1064_pt2 | contig 14331 bp, 13 predicted proteins | sample Alteio_BWMinHeat_3_FD_153566 | JGI IMG/M metagenome (GOLD analysis project Ga0207143, IMG submission 153566) | Enriched cells from forest soil in Barre Woods Harvard Forest LTER site, Petersham, Massachusetts, United States -... | ecosystem: Environmental > Terrestrial > Soil > Temperate forest >... | reverse complement strand
CACTAACTCCTTCGGCAAACTGTTCTCCTACGCCGTGGACGGCTACATGTACGCCCAGCCGCTCTACATCGCCAACGTCAACCTCGTCAGTAACGGCCTGCACAATGTCGTCTTCGCCGCGACCGAGCACGACAGCGTTTACGCGTTCGACGCTGACAGCAATGCCGGTTCCAACTCCACCGCGCTATGGCATCGCACGCTCGTAGGCAGTGGCGAAATCACCGTCGGCACCAACGAGGTCCAGACCACTGACATCACGCCCGAAATCGGCATCAGCGGTACGCCCGTGATCGACACTAACACCGGCACGCTCTACGTGGTGGCAAAGACCAAGAAAGTCTCCGGCGGCGCTACCAATTATTTCCAACGGCTCTATGCCCTGGACATCACCAGCGGTTTGGATCGCTCCAACAGCCCCGTGCTCATTCAGGCAAGCGTGATCGGCAACGGCGGGGGCAACGATGGCGCCGGCCACGTCCCGTTCGATCCGCTGCGCGAAGCACAACGTGCCGGCTTGCTCCTGCTCAATGGCACCGTTTACATAACCTGGGCCGCCCACGGTGACATCCCGTTCTATCACGGCTGGGTGATGGGTTATGACGCGCAAACCTTGCAACAAATCAGCGTGTTCTGCACCACCCCCACCGGCAACGGCGGCGGTATCTGGCAGGCCGGCGGCGCGCCCGCCGCGCACACCGGCGGCAACATTTATTTCGTCACCGGCAACGGCACCTTCGGCACCAACTCCAGCCAGGCCAATTACGGCGACACCATGCTCAAGCTCACCCCCTCTGGCACCAATCTCATCGCCGCTGATTTCTTCACGCCCTACAACCAGCTCAACCTTTCCACCAACGATTCCGACCTCGGTTCGAGCCAGGGCATCCTGCTCCCGGATTCCGCCGGAAACAGCACCAATCATCCGCACCTCATGATCGGCACCGGCAAACGCGGCACGCTTTACCTCGTCGATCGGGATCTCATGGGCCAATACAACACCACCAACGACAGCCAAATCGTCGAATCCATCACCAACGCCATCGGTGTCTGCCTCGACAACCCTGTCTTCTTCAACAACCGGATTTATCATTGGACGTACAACGATTTTCAAAAGGTCTTCGCCGTTTCCAACAGCCAGGTCAGCGCCACCCCCATATTGCAGGGTTCGGTCAAGGCCGGTTTTCCCGGCTCGCCTTGCAGCATTTCCGCCAATGGCACCAATACCGCTATCTGCTGGAACATCGACGCCTCCGCTTACAAATCCAGCGGCCCTTCCATCCTCCACGCGTTCAACGCCTACACCCTCGCCGAACTCTACAACAGCTCCCAGGCCGGTTCGCGCGATGCGCTCGGCGGCTCCGTCAAGTTCACTGTCGCCACCGTCGCCAATGGCAGGGTCTATGTCGGCACCGAAACCTCCCTGGCCGTTTTTGGCAACGCCAGTTTCACCTCCGTACCCATCATCACCCTACCACCGCAAAGCCAGACCGTTTCCGCTGGCTCCAACGCGACCTTCACCGTCGGGGTGACTGGCACCAATGCCTTCTCCTCGCAATGGTATTTCAACGGCGCCGTCATCCCCGGCGCGACCCAGACGAACTATACAATTCTCGCGGCCCAAATCACCAACGCCGGCAATTATTCCGTGGTCGTCAGCAATATCTCCGGAACCAACCTCAGCCCCAATGCCCTGTTGACCGTCATCGCGCCGCTCGCCAACAACCCCGGCGCGATCCTCGCCCCGTCCGGCCTGGTCAATTGGTGGCCCGCCGACGGCAACGCATTGGACATCTTCGGCAGCAACAACGGCAACCCGCAGGGCGGCTTTACCTACGCTGCCGGCGAATCCGGCATGGCCTTCCATTTCGATGGCACCAGCGCCTACGTCAATATCGGCGCCGCCAGCATCCCCGCGCCGTGGACTGCCTGTCTGTGGGTGAACCGCCAGCCGTCCCTGACCAATTCCTCAATTTTGCTTGGCGACAACACTTACTACCTTAAGTTGGAACAATACAACGGCACCTCAGAAGTCGGCCTGACTCAGCTCGGCGTCGGCGACTACATCTTCAGCCCCACTTACATCGCGCCCGCCAACACCTGGGTTCATTTGACATTCGTCGGCACCACCAGCAATACCACCCTCTACGTGAACGGCGCGCTGCAAGGCACCGCTGCCGCGAGCATTCCCCTGCCCCGCGCTTACATTGGCGTCGGCTTCGCATCCACGCGGTTCATCAATTTCCTCCGCGGCAGTTTGGATGAGATTCTCTTGTTCAACCGCGCGTTGGCCCCTTCGGAAATTAGCGCCATCTATTCCGCCGGCAGCGCCGGCCTCTGGCGCGCGCCCCAATTCACCAGCCTCGCTGACGCCAATGGCCAGCTCAATGTGACCTTGCAGGGCCAGACCGGCAAAGCCTTCACCCTCTACTCGTCCACAAATCTCACCAACTGGCAGATGTTGACGACGCTGCCCAACCCCACCGGCGCGACCAATTATCTCGACGCCACGCCCACCAACGCCCAGAAGTTTTATCGCGCCACCCAGCCTTGAGGCGGCCTACTTCTTTCCGTCCCCTGCAAGTTTCCGCCGCGCCAGCGCGCTGCTGAGAAACGTGTCCTTCGGCGCTCGTTGCCATGCGGTGAACCACAAATCACCCAGCATCTGGCCGCCTTTCACCAACTGGCCCGTCAGGAAGCTCTTGCCTTCGAGGCCCAGGCTGCCCTCGCCCGACAGCTTGCCCGCCTTCTCCATCTGATACAGCGGTTCCACCAATTTCTGCTGTTCCACCAAGTAGCTCATCACGCTCGAAAACGTGTTCGTGCCCGGATAAGCCAGTGCAACCAATTTGGCCGGCTGAATGAATTGCTGAATATCCGTTGCCTTCACCCCGCCAATCTTCCTGAAATACCCGCCGTCGATCCACGCATGAATGCTGCCATCGGTCGCATATCCCTTGGGATTCGGCCCCACCCAGCCGTGATGATGTTTGGTGGCGTGCAACGGCTGCGCGGCGTCCCCCACGTAATGTCCCATCACGCCCATGATATAAAGAATGTTCGCCTGCGCGTTGGCGATCTCCTCCGCCGTGCCGCCGTCTTCCTCAAACGTTTTCAAATATGAAAATCCCGACTTCAATTTGTCGAAATTCTCATTGATCGCCCACGGCACGAAACCAATTAATTGCCGGGTATGGTCCCGGTCGGAGGTAATCGGCGGAAAGTTGCTGGGATGCGCGGCCCGGATCAACGCCAGTTGCGCCACAAAATCATACCGGAACGCCGATAATTGCCGGGGTTCCAAACCATAATCCTCCAACTGCTCCATATCCAGGTAATGGTCCGGCCCGTTGAAATGGTTCAACGCCTGGTCGGTCGTATTGCGCCAACGATCCGGTTCGCCCGCCAGAAACGCCACGCGTTCCCGCGCTTCCGGGGTGGTTACAAACGCGGGAAAGTTCGTCGGCAGCGAAGCCAGCGCCAGTTGATTCACCAGCCGGTGCCCTTCGTAATCCCACGCCTGGCACGGCATCTGACTTACCCCAATCACAGTTACTAACCTCGCCAGCACAAACAATTTTTTCATGGCTCAATTGATGATTTTCACCCACTTTAATGCGCGGCGGGCAAAAGGCAAAAACAATTAAACAGCGATTTCAAACCGGTTGAACAAAACGCGAACGCGCGATGAAAATTATTACCGACGAACAATGCGTCAATTACTCCCGTTCCGCCCATCCCGAGCGCCCCGCCCGCATCAGCCGCACGCTTGAACGTCTTCGCAACCAGCTGGAATTGCCCCTCACTTGGGCCAAACCCTTGCCTGTCGCTGAACCCGCCATTCTCCGCGCCCACTGCGCCGCCCTCGTCGCGCGCCTGGAGAAAAATGAGGACTTCGATGGCGACACGCCCTGGCATCCCGGCATCGCGGACCACGCGCGCCGTTCGGTTGGCGGCGCTTTGGCCGCGTTGGCCGCGGCGCGCGCCGGCGAAAGCGCCTTCAGCCTCATGCGCCCGCCCGGTCATCACGCCACGCGCGATGTCAGCATGGGCTTTTGCTACCTGAACTCCATCGCCATCGCCGTCCTCGAAGCCCTGGCCACCGGCGCAAAACGGGTCGCCGTCCTCGATTTCGACGTCCATCACGGCAACGGCACCGAAGCCATTCTCCTGAACCACCCCGGCGCTGCTTTTTTTTCCATTCACCAATTCCCCTGCTATCCCGGCACCGGCGGCGCAAATGCCGGCAACAATTGCTTCAACTTTCCCGTCGCCCCCGCCACTCCCCGCGCCGAATACCGCCGAGTCCTCGCCCAAGCCATCGACGGCGTCAAAAACTTTCAACCCGACCTCGTGGCCGTCTCCGCCGGTTTCGATGCCTATGCCCGCGATCCGCTCGCGCAGGAAACTTTGGAGGCCGAAGATTTCCATTGGCTCGGTGAATCCATCCGCCAACTCGACATCCCCGCGTTCAGCATCCTCGAAGGCGGCTACAGCAACGATTTGCCCGAATTGATCCTCGCCTACCTGAAAGGCTGGGAAGGGCGCTGACCCAAACCGCAACATGAAACGAATCATTCTCTGCTCGCTGTTTCTTGCGGTTGTTCCACAGCCAGCCTTCTGCGCCGAACTCTCCACCCCGCCACCATCGCTTACCCATCGACAGGCAGCGGCAAAACCCGTAATTGAATCCACCACCATGAAAATTGCCTTCCCGCTCGGCGATGATCAAATCCACGCCGTCCTGCACCAGCAACGCGGCGCCAGGCCCACCATGGTCAACGTCCACGAGGACGAAAATACTTCCGTCGAGGCCGGCCTGACCAACCTCAATCAATTCGGCGGCCGCCTTATCGAGCTCGTCCATTCCGGTGAACGCCTCGTGACGTTCCATCTCGCCGGGCAAAAATATTCTTTCGATCCCAATCGCATTTTTTCCGATGCCGGCATCGAGGACACGCTCAAGAAACAAAGCCATTACTCTCCCGCCGCGCATGCCGCCATCAAAACTTTCGCCGGCCAGTATCTCGAATATTTCGCCCTCGACCGCGAGCCTGCCATTGTCGCCCTCCACAACACCGTGGACGGAATATTTTCCATCGAGAGCTTCGTCCCGTCCGGCAATTTGGGTTCCAATGCGGCCGCCGCCCACGTCAGTCCCCAACGCAGCAAATTCGATTTCTTCTACGTCACCGACCGGCGCTTCTACGATTACCTCGCCGAACGGGATTTCAATGTCGTTTTGCAGGACAATGACCATGTCACTGACGACGGTTCGATGTCCGTCTATTTCGCCCGCAAGAAAATCCCCTACATCAACATCGAGGCGGAAATGTCTCACCTGCAAAATCAAATCGAAATGGTGAGAGTCGCCCGCGAAATGCTTGCCAAGCTCCTGCCCGATGCCGTGAAGCCGTAACTGGGATTCACTTCGTCACCGCAATCATGTCGATGCTCACCGTCCGACCCGGCGCTCCCATTCCGGTCACCACCGCCTTGGACGCCGCCGGCGGTCTCTGTGGATTGAAAAACCTGGGCCGGATATCGTTGAGCTTCGCGCTGGCGTCGTCATCGGTCACGTAATACGTCGCCTTCACCAAATGCTCAAAGTCACCCCCGCTTTCTTTCAGCGTGCTTCCCAACGTCTTGAAAATGTCCTCCAACTGTCCTGCAGCATCGCTCCTCCCGGCGCTCTCAAGCCCCGATAAGTAAATCATCCGCCCGTGATTGACATGCGCCACTCGGCTGAAAACTTTTGACACCGTCAGTCCCGGCGGCGTCAGAAACTCCACCGAATCGCCCGTTTGCGATGCCGGTCGCGGGTCCGCCGCAATCAATTCAATCTCAATCGGCGTATTGCTCGGACTGTGCCACTCCACAAACACCGTCGGCGGCGGCGATTCCGTTCCGAAGAATTTTGCAATCTCCGCCTGCACAATTCCCGATTCCGAAATCGGCTGCATGAATGCTTTAAGCTGCACCACATTGGATTTCCCCAGCCCCGAATATGCCAGCGTCGCTTCCAAACTCATCAACGTATCACGCGCCACCTCCGCCAGCGGCCCATTCTTGGCCTGGCCGGATACGTAATACCTTCCTCCCGGCGGCAAAATCCTCGCCGCCGCACTCTTTACGATACCTGCTTTCGCCCGCGCCATTGCCACGGCATCCATCGCCACCAAGGCGTCCGGATGCGTCAGGTTTCCCACCACAAAACTCACCGCCGGTTGATTTAATTTATTGAACCGGCGTGCCAGGTACTCCCGCACCGTCGCTGCAATCTCTTCTTGGCAGACAACAACATTGATCTTTACGATCTCCTCCATTCCACTCCCGGCACCGCGCAACACCGGCTCCAGATTCGCCAATACTTGTTGGATTTGCCGCGTTGGATTTCCCTGGCCGACGATCACACCATGTTCGTCAATCGGCAGCAGTTGCGCCGTATGCACCAACGGCACGTCACCCACCACGACCGCGCGGGCCGCCCCAATGTTGGCATCGACTCCCAAACGAACCACGGCACTCGCGCCGCTCTCACCCTCTCGCGTGGCGCATCCGGTCAACATCATCGCGCCAAAAACCACCGGGGCGATGAAGTCGAAAAACCCAACACGCGCCAATCTCATGCCTCAAGATAAAGGTCCGAATTCCGCCGTCGCGCAACACAAAAAGCCCCAATCGCCTCCCTCAAATATGCTCTCCCAGATTCGGGATGGGTTCATACGCCGTCTGGACTTCCGCTGCCAGGTCGCCGACGTCGCGCGCCAGCACGCGATACTGTCGGATTTGCAACGATACCTCGCGCCCGTCGCTCAATTGCAGCCGGGCATATTCCTCCTTCGTCATGCGCGATCGCACAATCAAACCCGACGGCAGTTCCAACTCCAACCGCAGCATGATGCCCAAAAAATATGTCCGCCGCAGCACCGCCCGATAGCGATACTCCTGCAGGTCGTTGGAAATCTGCACCGAATACGGCCGAAAGCCGATCCTCATCCGCGTCCCGTCCGGATGCGTCGGCGCGGGAAATTCCAATTCGTTCACCCGCCCCACGCCGTCGCGCACCTCCAGTTCGAGCACGTTCATCACGCCGATGAACCGCGCCACAAACTCATTCACCGGCTGTTCGTAGATATCACGCGGCGATCCGATCTGCTCCAGCCGCCCGCGCGAGAAAATGACGATGCGATCTGAAATCTCCATCGCCTCTTCCTGGTCGTGCGTCACAAACAGCGTCGTGACACTCAAATCATGATGCAGCCGCAACAACCATTCCCGCAATTCCTGCCGGATCTTGGCGTCCACCGCGCCGAACGGCTCATCCAGCAACAATACATCCGGCTTCGGCGCCAGCGCGCGCGCAATCGCCACCCGCTGCCTTTGGCCGCCCGAAAGTTGATGCGGGTAACGCTTTTCCAGTCCCGCCAATCCCAGCAGCTCCATCAGTTCCGCCACCCGCGCCTTGATGTCACCACTCTTCCACTTCTTGATTTTCAACCCGAACGCGATGTTCTTGGCCACCGTCATGTTTTTGAACAACGCGTAATTCTGAAAGACAAAACCAATGTTGCGCTTCTGCACCGGGATGTCGTTCACGCGCTGGCCGCGGATGAAAATATCGCCCTGCGTGGGCATCTCCAGCCCGGCAATCATCCGCAACACCGTCGTCTTGCCGCCGCCGCTCGGTCCCAGCAACGCCATCAACTCGCCTTCCTTCACGGAAAAATTCACCGGGTTGACCGCCGCGACTTCGCCAAATGTTTTGCCGACGTTTTTAAGTTCGATGCTCATGCCGTCCCTTGCCCGTTGTTCAATCCCGTCTCCACCGTCGCCCTTTGCGCCTCATCGAAGTTCCTCTGCGTCCGCCATTCAACCAGAGTTTTGATGCCCAATGTTACCAGCGCCAACAACGCGAGCAGGCTGGCCACCGCAAACGCGGCCGCGGCATTGTATTCGTTGTAAAGCTCTTCCACCCGCAACGGCATCGTGATCGTCTGCCCCGCAATGTGCCCGGACACCACCGAGACCGCCCCGAATTCCCCCATCGCCCGCGCATTGCACAGGATGATCCCGTAGAGCAGGCCCCATTTCACTGATGGCAGGGTCACGTGCCAGAACGTCTGCCAACCGCTCGCGCCGAGCGTCAGCGCCGCCTGCTCCTGTTCCGACCCCGTCGCTTGCATCACCGGAATCAACTCCCGCGCCACAAACGGCAGCGTCACAAACAGCGTCGCCAGCACAATGCCCGGAACCGCGAACAGGATGCGGATATTATGGTCGCCCAGCCATTCGCCAAAAAATCCTTCCGCGCCGAATATCAACACCAGAATCAGTCCGGACACCACCGGCGAAACCGCGAACGGCAGATCAATTATGGTGATCAAAATTGCCTTGCCCCGGAATTCAAACTTGGCGATGGCCCACGCGGCGGCCACGCCAAACACCGCGTTTAACGGCACGCTGATTGCCGCAATCGTCAGCGTCAGCCGGATCGCCGACCGGGATCCCTCATCCGACAACGAAGAAAAATAAAACCCCACGCCTTTGGCGAAGGCTTGATAAAAAACATTCACCAGCGGCAACAACAGAAATAGCAACGCAAAACCCAGCCCGATCGTGATCAGCGTCCACTTCACCAGCGGCGATTCTTCCGTCCCGCGCCGTGACGCGGTGTGAGCCTCGCCTGAATGTGTCTTTATGTTTCCAGCCATATCAATTGTTAAAACGGCCCGCCCAAACTTCCAACCAGTTGATCGCCGCGAGTATCCCGGCGGAAACCACCAGCAACACCGCCGCAATCGCCGTCGCGCCGCCAAAATCAAACTGCTCCAGCCGCACCACAATGACGTGCGGCGCGATCTCCGTCTTTCCCGGCAAATTGCCCGAAACGAACACAATCGAACCGTACTCGCCCACGGCCCGCGCAAACGCCAATGCAAAGCCCGTCAGGATTGTGGGAAACAACGTCGGCATCAGAATCTTGAAGAATGTCTTCCCCCGGCTCGCGCCCAACGTCGCGGCTGCCTCCTCCACTTCCCGCTCCAGATTCTCCAGCACCGGCTGCAACGTGCGCACCACAAACGGCAGCCCGACGAATGTCAGCGCAATGACCACCGCCAGCGGCGTATAAGCGCCCTCGATGCCGAGCGGCACGAGTATCTTCCCAAGCCAGCCGTTGGCGGCGAAGAGGCTCGACAGCGTCAATCCCGCCACCGCCGTCGGCAATGCGAACGGAAAATCCACCAATGCGTCAATGAACCGTTTGCCAAAAAACTGGTAACGCACCAGCACCCATGCCAGCAGCGTCCCAAACACCGCGTTGATGAATGCCGCAATGAATGCCGCCCCGAAGGTCAGTTTGTAGGCCGCCAGCGCCCGCGGTTCAGTGCTCAGGTGCCAGAAGTCCGACCAGGAAAGTTGCGCCGCCCGGAAGAAGAGCGCGCCGATTGGCAGCAGCACGAGCACGCTGAGGTAAACCAGCGTGTAACCCATCGTCAGCCCGAATCCGGGCAGCGGGTTGAATTTATGTTTCGACATTGCCTTCGGGCTCCCGGCGCCGGGTCGCCCGGACGCGTCAGATATTTTGCGCTATCGCCATGAGGTAGCGGTATTCAACCAAAATCGTCTGCAACGCCGCCGAAAACGCCTCGACCTGCCGGTGCAGCGGCGCCTTCTGCGGCGTCTCCAAAGTTATCTCAAATGGCGGCCGATTCAACTCCCGCGGTGCTTTCAGCACGCCTTCGTAACATTCCGCCACGATTCCGTTTCGCGCCGCGAATCCATCGATGTGCCGCTGCCGGTTGCGGGGCAGGAATTTCTCCGCCTCGCGCAACGCCGGCTCCAGCAGATTCTCGGCCAGCACCGCGCCCGCCACGAACCCATACAACCCGTTGCTCGTGTCGTCCGCATGCAGCGTGATGATCCCGTCAAAGGCGTGCGTCCAAATTTCCGTCTCCAGCAATCGTACTTCCGGCTCCCGCGAATCCTTCCAAAACTCGCGGTTCAGGTCCTTGCCGGACCGGGCATGGCGCGTATTGTCTTCGAATCCCGTCGGATTGCAAACCGGATAAATAAACAGGCAATAGCCCTTGCCGATTTCCGGGTTCTGCTCCAGCGCCGACAGAAATCGGGTCAACGCCAGCGCCCCTTCCGGCTCATCACCGTGAATCGTCGCAAATATCCCGATCCGAATCGCCTCGCCGCCGCCCTTGGGCCCTAGAAAAAGATACCGCGGCATCGCATAACTCAATCCGCCGCTGTCAAACCGCCCAAACGACTTCTTGAACAGGTGGTCTGAGTTGTCGGCCAGTTGGTCCAGCGTCGCGAGCAGCCGGTCAACTGCGCGCCGTTCGGGAATCAGGCCGGGTGCCACACGCGAACCCGCGGTCGTCGTTGCATCATCGCTGACTTGGTTCATGGATTGCGTTTGTAGATTTCGTCGAACGTGCCACCGTCGGCAAAATGGGCCTTCTGCGCCTTCTGCCAGCCACCGAAAACTTCATCGATCGTAAAATATTTCACTGCCGGAAATTCCGCCGCGTGTTTCTCCAGCACCGACTCCAGCCGCGGCCGGTAGAAGTTTCGCGCCGCAATCTCCTGCCCCGCCGGCGTGTAAAGATATTCCAGATACGCTTTCGCCACCGCTTCGTTCCCGTGCCGCCCGGCTACTTTGTCCACCACGGTCACCGGTGGCTCTGCCACAATCGTGATCGACGGCCGGACAATTTCAAACTCGCCCTTGCCCGATTCCCGCAACGCCAGCAGCGCTTCATTCTCCCACGTCACCAGGACATCCCCAATCCCCCGCTGCGCAAACGTCGTCGTCGCGCCCCTCGCCCCACTGTCCAGCACCGGCACGTTCTTGAACAACGCCTTCACAAATTCCCGCGCTTTTCCCTCGTCACCGCCCGTTCGCTTGAGTTCATAGCCATACGCCGCAAGATAATTCCAGCGCGCACCGCCCGAGGTCTTGGGATTCGGCGTCACCACCGCGACTCCTGGTTGTATAAGATCCGCCCAATCCTTGATGCCCTTTGGATTGCCTTTGCGCACCAGAAACACAATCACGGACGTGTACGGCGAACTGTTGCTCGCCAGCCGCTGCTGCCAATCCCGCGGAATTAAATGCCGCTTTTCCACCAGCGCATCAATGTCGTACGCCAGCGCCAGCGTCACTACGTCCGCCTCCAACCCGTTGATCACGGCCCGCGCCTGCGCGCCCGAACCGCCATGCGATTGCTTGACGATCACCGTGTCGCCGGTTTTCTCCTTCCAATACTTCGCAAACTCCTTGTTGAAATCCTGGTAAAGTTCCCGCGTCGGATCATACGACGCATTTAGGAGCGTAATCTCCTTCGCCCAAACCGTGCCGCCTAATATTACCGCAGCCAAGACTATGATGAGTTTTTTCATGTATTTCAGCCTGACGAAACGAGATTAGCATCAATCTACATTATGTCAATAGAGATATATATGATTTATTTGGCACTGTTTTCTTGGCTTTTTTGCACAATTCTCGCTCCTCCTACCAATTTGTCACGAATTCAGAAATCATCGCCCCTCACCCGCTGGCGCGTAAGTATCCGGCTTTGTGCCTTTAATGAAGCCGTTAAATCCATACATGGTCGGTTTGTACGGCCCCACATAATTGACATCCGCCTTTTCCGGAACTTCCAGCCCCACGCCCCAATAAACGCCGTTCACCAGCAACCGCCGCAATCCTTCGTTTTGCAAATCCGTCGCCGCACCCATCGTCGTGCAAAGAATCTTGTTCGTCTTCCCGTTTTCGTTCGCATACAGCCGCGTCCACACCACCGGTTGCATCGGCTCATTTTTCTTCCCTTGCACCGGCGGATCCGTGGGCTTCATGCCGGTCAAGACCTCGCCCCGCACCAGTATCTTCGCGTCCTTTGTCGGATTCGCCGTATAAACATCCGTGTCGCCGAACAAATCCGTCACGCCGCGCAGTATCGGGTCGGCCACCGCCGTTGCTTCAATCACCCCGCGCGTGGCTTCCTTGCGATGCTCCCCGTGATGCGCCACCCAGGTTTCACCCAGCACCTGTTTGCCGAAACCGCCCGGCCACACTGAACTGTTGAAACTGAATTTCGCGTACGGGCTCGTCGAATTCTTCGGATAATTGAACGCGTGTGTGCTGGTGCGCAACGCGATCATCGGCTTCCCGGCCAGATACGCATCCACAAAATGTTTCATTTGTGCATCCGGCCACTCGCGGAATCGCAACGACATCACGATGGCATCGGCGGAATCCAATGCCTCCGCGCCCGGCAGATTGCGGTTGAAATTCGGATCAATCGTTCCGTCCGTGGGATTGACCGCAAATAGCACCGTGCATTTGAACCCGTGCCGCGTCGCCAAAATCTTCGCCAATTGCGGCAGGCATTCCTCCGAGCGGTATTCCTCGTCGCCGCTGAGAAATACAATATGTTTGCCGACGCCCGGCCCCGACTTCCCTTCGTAAACCACGCTCTCCGCCGCGCCACCCGTGCCGCAAAACAAACCGAGCAGCACCGGTAGCCACAGATTTTCTTTGATTATTCGATTCATAAAATTGGGCAACGCCCTTTTTCTACCCGATCGACGCCGCCTTGTCAGCCTCAACTTAGCCTGACGATGCCCGTCAGGAATTATTCGCCCTTTCTCGTATTTCCACCCTGGGCCCGTAAAGATGTCGCCAGCGCTGCGGGACAAAACCGTTCCATTGTGGGACAGTGACCCGGTTTCCCAATCCATATCCCCGTAAACCTTGATGTCTTTTAGCCACAATCGCGCCAGCCGGAAGCCAAATCCGCCTTTCAAATATTCAGATATTATCGACCAGGGAAGTTTGCCAGGCAACTCCCTGTCTTCGCGGGTGCTTCCGCTCAATTTCGGCACGGAAATTGTTAGTGTGATGCCATTAAGGCAGACGCCACTCCCAAGACGTTTATTAACGCCGGAAAGTAGTATTAGCAGTATGACATATCGAATCATCCAAGGCCCGCTTACCCGCGGAGTTGCCGCCCTCATCTTTACCGCCTTGCTTGGCGCACTCCTCACCTCGTGCGCCACGTCGTCCTCCACGTCCATCGAACGCCCTTATCGCTTCACCGTCCTGCGCTATCAAAAGCCCGTGGACGCCAATGCGTGGATGCCCAATCCCGCCCTCGCCTCCGATCCTGAAGGCGCGGCCCTGAACATCACGTCCGCCATGAAGCAGGGTGACGTGGAAACCTGGCTCGCCTATTGGGATGCCACGGACCGCGCCGCTGCCGGCGCACTGGATCGCCAGACCCTCATCCAACAGTGGCACAGCCTGGACGGCTGCCGCGTGGCGGTGATCGGCCGGATCATCGCCGAAGCCGACGTCATCGTCGAGCTGTCGGTGCTGAACCCCCAACGCAGCCCCGAAAAACTTCAAATCCCGCTCAAACATTCCAACGGCCGCTGGTGGCTCACCTCGCTCGAGCCCTCCAGTGAATATCTCAATTGGGAAACCTCCACCAACAAAATCGTGGGTTACATTGATTCGGACGGTTTGCAGGCACGATTGAAGTTCGCCGCTAAAGAGCGGTGACCTTCACGTTTGCTGCGCGGCCTGTCGTTAGTTGCCGGTTTTGGCCGAGAGTTCGCGTTCGGCCTGAATCCAATCATCCATCTCCTCGCCGCCCGTCCGGCCCCGCGCCTCGTAAATCTCATACGCCCGGCGCGCGATGTCTTCGCGGCTCGGCTTTGCCGTTGGCGTTTCAGGTTTCGTGGCGGCCCAACTGGTGCCGCCTTTGTTCGGCAAGGGTTTCTTTCCCATAATCAATCTCCGGTTGTTTCCGAATTCAGTTTTAACTTCATCGTCCCAACTCGCACACGCACGCTGTGCGCGCGCGCCCGTTCCCATCATGTTCGCTTCCCGCCCGTCCGCAAGTTACGATCTCGCAACCTTCAACTCTCGCCGCCCGGCCCGCCGTGCGCCGCGTAATGCGCCGCGCCGAGTAGCGCCGTCTTCGGGTTGAGAATCACCCGCACCGGCATCGCCTCCAGCAGCGACCGCATCCGCCCCTTGCTGGTAAATGCCGCCATGAACTTTCCACTCTCCAAACTCCGCAACATCTTCGGCGCGATCCCGCCCCCGATATACACCCCGCCCGTGGACATCATTTTCAGCGCCAGATTGCCCGCTTCCGATCCATAGTACGTAACGAACAAATCCAGCGCCTGCTCGCAGCGCGAACTGCTCCCGTTCAACCCCGCCTGCGTGATCACCACCGCCGGGTCCGCCTTCGCCATCTCATCCGCCAGCGATGCCGGTTCCTCCCCGCGCTTCGTGTCGCGCAAAAA
>Ga0207143_1027_pt1 | contig 14378 bp, 12 predicted proteins | sample Alteio_BWMinHeat_3_FD_153566 | JGI IMG/M metagenome (GOLD analysis project Ga0207143, IMG submission 153566) | Enriched cells from forest soil in Barre Woods Harvard Forest LTER site, Petersham, Massachusetts, United States -... | ecosystem: Environmental > Terrestrial > Soil > Temperate forest >... | reverse complement strand
TATCGGCCCAAACCCCAGAGGAGAGAATTCTGGGGAGAATGAACAGATGGATGCCTTTTGAAATTGTCTATAATCAAAAGTAGCCTGGACACGCTTTTTGTGTCCAGGAAATATATGTAAACTCAATCACTCCCCGCAGCAGCATCCTTATTTTTAATAAAACAATTGGATCCTGGACACAAAAAGCGTGTCCAGGCTACACTCGTTAATACGTTTTTGTCATTAGCAGGTTAGGGAGTTGACCGATGGCTTCTTTTCATTTACTCAAAATATCGCGTCTCGAAGGATTGACGGATGGTATATTCGCGATCGCAATGACCATTTTGATATTGAATTTACACGTTCCCAATCAATTAGATGATACGCATTTGTTGCCCTTTATCAAAAACGATACGTTTTACAATTTATTTATTTTTATGGGTAGTTTTATTATCCTCGGCACGCATTGGATCGCGATGAGTTTTCAAATGGGCCTGGTTGATCATTTGAACAGAGCTTATCTGTGGGTCAATATGATCTATTTAATGGTCATTTGCGTCGTACCATTTTCAGCAAACTTATTGGGCATTTATCCCCATAGCACTAGCAGTATCTATTTTTATGCGGTTAATCTCCTGTGCGCAAGTCTAGGGCAGCTTCTTATTTTTTTATGTGCACGCTATTTCGATTTATATAAGAATGCTGATACGGCTAACATTTACTGGGCTGGCGTCAAGCGGGTCTTAGTAGCGCCACCGTTTTACATTTGCTCTGTTGTCTTGGCTAGCTGGAATATCACTGCCGCGTTTATTTTGTTAGTTTTACCAACAATTATTTATCTTAAACCTGGCCGCATTGATCGGTATGAAAACCAAGGGTAATCCAGCCGCTTCCCGGACGAAGCAAGCCGTAGCCTGGACACGCTTTTTGTGTCCAGGAACATATGGGTTCCTGGACACAAAAAGCGTGTCCAGGCTACATTCGTTCAAACCCGCTTTATTCCTTGACGCTCTTTTGCTGCTTGTAGTAATTTGCCTGACAATATTTCATCAACAAAGGAAGTCTTATGAAGGACCGTATTATTCGGATGGTGCTTCCCATCTTTTTGTCATTTTTAAGTCCTAGTTTGCTGCATGCAGCTAGCATTTCTTCTTCTGATGGCCAAACGCTTTATTTTATCACGGGAAATATTGGTATTCTGCAGGGGAATGTTAATGCGACCTACACTGATTTTACCGATGTCATTGCCCAAAGTATTTCAGAGTCTTTTTCTCAACAGGGTTATACCGGCGGGTTGGGATTGGGTATGACAAAAATATACTATCACCAATATCTCCTAGGCGGCGAAGTGTTAGTGAATTTTAACACGGGTAACGGTGCGCGTTTTCAAGCGGGTGCGAGTAGTACCTCCTTTATGGACACGACCTATATAAGAGATAATATTAATCTTATGTTCCAGCCTGGGTTAATGCTGACAACGGATATAGCAAGTTATTTGAATCTTGGCGTATCTGTTGCGCAAATGAGGGATCAGGTCATTTCCCCTTTAAATTCGACACCCGTCTATCAGTCAGTTACTCAACTAAAATGGCAGCCAGGTGCTGTTTTAGGTATTGGATTAAGAAAATTTCTTACCACACAATGGAGTGTTTTTGCAGAATATAATTATTATGATTATGGAAACGTCTCCTTTAGCAATTTTCTCAATTATACAGCAGGATATTCGCATAAAAGTCATATCACCTCAAATACGGTAACAGTCGGCGCTGCTTGGAACTTATAAAGAGGAAGTGTCATGAAAAAAATTTTCGTCTGTGGGATGATTTTTTTAGCTTCGTCATCTTTGTATGCTGCAAAGGGCCTCAAACAATTGACGATTCAAACACCCAAAGGAACGCTTTTTTTCCCTGACCTCATTGACAGTTCAGGTAAAGTGATAAAAATCGGCCCAGACTATATTAAATTCTCACCCACAAACCCAGCGTGTTTGGATCCCGTCAATAATCCTTGCTTTGCGGAAACGCCAGCTTCATTGGCTTGTGTGTATCATTTGACGACTTATGATGGTGCATGTAATCCGCAGAATAAGAACTTACCACCGCCTTCAGGCGGCTGGGGGACGATTGCATTGGTCGCTGCTAAATATGACGCTAATGCGTTTAATGATTTAACACAGTTTTCTAATCAATTTACGCCGAATAACGTGCTTACAGCGTGCACCAAGGTTGGTGATCTAGGGAAAAGTACGCCTTGTTTTTGTCAAATTGATGCAGGTGTTGCTATTACTGCCGCAACACCTTGTACCAATGGTAGTTTCAGTAATAATCCGACTTGTGAGGCAGTCAACCCAGCGAATAATACCTGTTATGAAACATCGATCGATACACAGTGGTCTCATTCGATGGCTCCCAAGGCGAGCATTTTGTTGGTGCAATCCTGCAGTGCCCAAACACAAGATACAGAATGCCAAGGTTTAGGCATCACGACGGTTTTGCAAGATGCCATTGTCACAGCAAGTCAAGCCGTGTCTCTGCAAGGAGGCGGTGAAATTTCTCAGAGTTACTCATTCCCTGAATATCCGACAGAAACAACGGATGGAAATGATGCCACCCGCGCATCCTATAACAACATTGTTTATTTAAATTCATCAGGTGATGAGGGTACGCCGGCACGCTATCCTTCCTCTTCGCCTTATGTTATTGCGGCCGGTGCAACAAGCATCATTCGGGATGCAAAAGGAAATTTCATCGAAGAAATCGCCTGGGGCACCTTTCCTGCCGATCCCACCACCAAAACACATAGTTCGGGAGGCATTAGCCTTTACGAACCAAGACCTTCATTTCAAAATATTGTGCAGCGCTTGGTAGGGACACATCGAGGTACACCAGATATTTCGTTTAATGGTAACCCAGCGACAGGTATGTTTATCTACGATTCAAATGGGAGTGATTGTCCTAGCAATAATTGGTGTATTAGCGGTGGTACGAGTTTGGCTTCCCCTGCGCTGGCTGGCATTATCAATGTTGCTACTGGTGGTCCGACTTCTACCACAGCTGAGTTAAATAAAATTTACAATGGATTCATAAAAAATTATACGCATTATTGGCGGGAAATTACGAAGGGCTACAATGGATTGTATGCGGGTAAGGGATATAACCTAGTGACTGGGATTGGCACGCCTTTGACGTATCAGGGTAAGTAGAAATGTAGCCTGGACACGCTTTTTGTGTCCAGGAACCCGTATGTTCCTGGACACAAAAAGCGTGTCCAGGCTACACTCGATCTGTTTTCAGGAAATGCTTCAAATGAAAAAGATAATAACTAAGTTAATTTTATTAGTCAGCATGCCCGTGCTAGCAAACACACAGCACGACGTTCCCGTTAAAGGCTTTGCGCGTTCCTTTATTTCTGGCTCAGAAATAAAAGATGCAACGATTACAATTTTAGAAACAGGACAAAGAATAAAAACAAATGCCCAGGGCCAATTTGGTCCGTTTTACTACCCTATTGGCAAGCCGCTCACCCTGTTTCTTGAAAAAACCGGTTATCATCCTACACAATCGGCCACCGTCTTTGTTCCTTCTAAGGGATTAATCAATGATGATGCGCAAATGACCTTACAAGTGCCATCACGCATCGCTTATTATTTTCTTACTCAGGTCATTGGCGCGAATGAAAACCCCAATAGCTGTCATGTTGCAACAACCATAACAAGCTTTCATAAAACGTTAGATGATGATCGGCAAGGAGAAACAGGTGCGACGCTACGGTTAAATGGTCATCCTATTAGTGGTACTTTCTATTTTAATATTTTTCAGGATGGCTGGTTAAAAGATAAAACGAATCCTTTTACAAAAAATCTCACTAAAACAACGGAAGATGGCGGCGCATTGATTTTTAATCTTGAGCCCAGAGAAAAACTTTACGTTCTTTCAGCAAATAAGGCAGGTGTCGTATTCAATCAAGTGCATTTCCTGTGTCGCAGAGGTGTTTTTATTAATCTGAGTCCGCCGTTTGGTCCAAGCATAATCAAAGTGAAACGCTAGGGTCAGGTTTCTAGCGATAGGGGAAAGCACAGAAGGTTATAAATACGCCGTCATATCAACCGTATATGCCATGGTATGCTGATTCTGGTAAGTCACCGCTCTGACCGCATCAATCCCAAGAACAAAATTATCCAAATAAAGCGGCCGTGAAATGCTGGCTGCCCACTGATTTTTCAATCCCCCTGAGGAAAGCTGTGTGGCATCTTGTCCGGGAAGTGTTGCGGAAACATTGTTGAAAGAAAGAGAGACACTCTTGTTGATCCCGAAAGTAGTCATCTTGCCATAAATCGTCGGCGTAAATGATAATCCAAAACTGTAAGCTTCCGGTTTATTATTATTACCACTCACCTTGTTAGATCCAATCAAGTATTCTCCGAGCAATGTCAGTAGTTTGTAATTGACGCTTGCATTGAAATCCCAAACACCACCCATATTATCGGGAAAAATAATCTTCTTTCTGACGTTAAGTGTACTGTTACTACCCGTGCTATTTGTCTTCAGGTTGCCAAGGTAACCGGCTCCCGCGATATATTTAAAATCCCCAAGCGTATGGTCATAATAAAATGAGGCGGAAAGATGCCGTTCGTAATTGACTTCATCTCTGTAATAAGTCGCATTCAGGTTCAAATTATTTTTAAAATAGGAAAGCGCAATCGAAGGCGCCTGTTGCGGGTTGAAATATACATATGTCAAAGGTGTGTCCCAAACACCACTTCCTGTAAATACACCAAAAGGAATGGTATTGATACCGATCGTCGCATAAAGCGGAAATACATCAAGATTACCCAAAAGAATGAAAGCATGCTTTAGATAATAATAATTGCCATTCTCACCCTCGCCCTGTCCAATTTGCGAGTCAGCCAACGAGAGAAACAACATGCCCCAGTCAGTCGCATTTCCCATCACATCAAGGATTACCTGCGTTAAATACAGGCCATTTCCCGTCTGGTAATTCACTGAAGGCGTGCTAAGAATCGTATCTCCATGCCAATACTGCAAATCTGCCTCAGCCATGCCGCCCAGCACGAGTGTCTGATGATTGAATTTATTTTTTACCTGCAGCAATTGGAGTGAGAAAGTATTCGGCAAGAATTGTTCGAAGAAAACCCCTTGCGACTGATCCAGAATAAATGCTTCTTGATTTTTGACAGCTTGCATTGCTTTGTTATCGACGCAAAACAATAAACTGACAAATATCAGCAAAACGCGATAAATTTTCTTTCCTGGTGATTTCAACATGATTCTTGAATCGTAGCCCAAAGAGCGGGGTCAAGTATAGTCTTACTATACTTGACCCTATCCTAGTTTTCTTGTCGATACGGCAAGTGCAATATAAACGTCGCACCTTTCTCGCTATTTTCCCCGTGAACCTGTATATCGCCACCTAATTCATTAACAATGAGCGCACTGGTGTGCAAGCCAAACCCATGCCCGGATGCTTTAGTCGTAAAACCATGTTGAAAGATTTTATTGATATTTTTAGCAGCAATCCCAATGCCATTATCTTTAATTTCAATGGTTACCTTACTGTTTTTAGCAGAAGTCGTAATGGCTAGTATTTTTTTAGGATTAGAAGACTCAAATAATGCATCTTTAGCATTATGCAGCAAATTGATGAGTACCTGCAGTAACTTGACCTTGTCTATCAAAACAGGCTCAAGCTTTCCATAATGCTTTTCAAGCGTAATTTCATCTCTCATACTGAGCCCTGCAATCAGTAAACTTTCATCCATTATCTCATTTATTAAAATGAGATTTTCCATGCCAAGATCTTTACTCATGGTTTGTTGAGTTGAAATAATTTCTTTGATTGTTCCCACATTTTTTAAAATGACTTTTATTTCATCGGCAAACTTTTGTTGTTCTTCTTGATGAAATTGAGTCAGGTTTTCCATAAAGTCGATGACTTTAACGCCGCGCGGATCCTTTTTAAAGAAGTTGGCCAAATCATGCTGGTTTTCCCGTAATAACACGCATAACTTATCCAAATTGTAAGCTTTTGCACTATTTAATTTTTCGGAAATGGTATTGGCAGAAACATTTACGCTTGTTAATACATTACCCACGTTATGCAGCACACTAGCCGAAATTTCTGCCATCCCTAACTGTCTTGCTTTCTCAAATTGTTCCTGGTTTCGTGCCTCTTTATAGTTAGAAGCAAAAAAGGCAACACTTAATATGATAAAGGTAACTGATGCAATGGCCATGGATAATATAGTAGGGTCTAATGAATTGTTTGCTACAAGCGATCCTGAACATAATGGCGTAAAAACAGAAGCAGCCATCCCTGTATAATGCATACCGCAAATGGCAATGCCCATGATAATGGCACTGATTAACTTAATTCGATTTCGAACACGTAAGATGACTTTATTGCTTTTTAAGGCTAACCATATCGCAGCCTCGGATGCAACAATGGCGATGATGATCGAAAGGAGAAATAGATCGGGTAAATAACGGATATTCAAAGTGACTAACATGCCTTCCATGCCGGTGTAGTGCATGGAAGCAATCGCCAAGCCAAGCAGCACGCCACCCGCGATAAGGTGCACGATATTAATCGTTTTAGATTTTAATAAAAACAAGGCAAAGCCAGAGGCAAAAACAGCGACCAACAAAGAAATTACCGTCCAAAATGGTCCATACTGCAACGTTAATCCAGGGATGTTGAACGACAACATGCCGATAAAATGCATAGACCAAATCCCTGCGCCCATGGCAATAGCACCACCCACCAGCCACAGAAAGCTGCTTAATCTCGTATTATTGGGATCTCGCAAACGACCCGTTAAATCAAGGGCTATATAAGAAGCAAAGACTGCGACCATATAGGATAACGCCACCAAGCGTAAATCATAGGAGCCTGAATATTGATCTGGCGGCAGCGAGGTTGTTTGAAAAAAATTTGCAATGAGGGGCAGCATTAGTTTTCCTCTCTTTCCACTATCATGCGTTGAGTTAAATCAATTTGTCTCTCAGGATGACGTAAATAGCTTTCCATTTCATTCGCTGATAATGGTTTGCTAAAATAAAAACCCTGAGCATCCGCGCAATCATTGCGTTTCAAAAAGTTTAATTGTTTTTCTGTTTCAACCCCTTCGGCTAACACTTCCAAATTCAAATTTTTAGCCATGGTGATGACGGAACGAATAATAACTTCATCATCAGTTGAAGAGTTAATGTGTTTGATGAATGAGCTGTCGATTTTCAATCGATCCATCGGCAGTTCATGTAAGAAGCTTAAACTGGAATACCCTGTGCCAAAATCGTCAATAGCAATCATCACACCTAATTTTTTTAACTTACTGACGACTTCAATGACTTGAAGGTTGCTTAAAATCACATTTTCAGTGAGTTCCAGCTCCAAATATTCTGGGCTTAATTTCGTTTCTTTTAATATTTGTTCCACCACATCCACAATGTTGTGTTGTTTACATTGTTGCGCGGATATATTCACTGCAACGCGGATAGGTGGGAAGCCGGCATCTTGCCACGCTTTATTTTGTTTGCAAGCGGTGCGCAATACCCATTCACCGATTGGCACAATTAATCCGATTTCTTCAGCAAGTGGCACAAAATCAATAGGGAGCAGTACTCCCTTTGTGGGGTGATGCCAGCGGATCAGCGCTTCTAGTGCGACTATTTTATCGTTAGATAAGTTAATTTGTGGTTGGTAATAAAGTGCAAATTCCTCATTAATCAGTGCTTGTCTTAAATCGGCTTCCTGGTCAAAGTCGGCTAATGTCTTAACCGTCATTTCCGCTGAATAAAACTTGTAATTATTGCCTTTAAAGGCTTTTGCCTGGTACATGGCCACATCGGAATTACGCAATAAAATATCAACTGTCTTGCCATCTTCAGGATAAACACTGATTCCCATGCTGGATGTTAGCGTTACTTTTCGATTTTCTAAATCAAATGGTTCAGTAAATAGTTTAATTAAATCGGTAATTCGGTTTTCGATGTCCTTCTTATTGCTAATTTTTTTAAAAATAATAACAAACTCATCTCCACCCAACCGACATAAGGTGTCATCGGGTCGAATGGTTGAGCGTAGCCGTTCTGCCGCTGTTTTTAACAATTCATCGCCGACGGAATGGGTGAGACTATCATTAATTAATTTAAACCGGTCAAAATCAATAAAGACAATAGCAAATTGTGATTTGGTTCTTGACGAGTCTTGGATAGCCGTTTTAATTTGTTCAATCAATTTAAGACGATTGCCAAGGCCGGTGAGAATATCGTGTTTAGCCTGGAATTCCAGCTCTTCCTCTAGTTTTGCTCGTTTAGTGATGTCTCGAAAATCTAAGATCCGTCCAATGATTTCGCCGTTTAATTTGTGCGGCTGCGAATAGCACTCAAATATTTTTCCATTTTTAAATTTAATGGCATCAATGCTGATTTCATCCACTTTGTCTTTAGGCAAGCATATTTTTAGGATATCATCTGAATTGATTAACTTATCCTTTGTATAATTCAAGAAAGCTTCTTGACGTTTTGTTTCCAGAATTTCCTTCGGTATGTTCACCAGACTGATCATCTGCTGGTTATAATCAATAATTTGTCCATTATTGTTGATAACTAAAATGCCATCGCTAGATGATTCAAACGTTGATTTCACTAATGACAGTGACTCTTCCAAGGAAAGTGTTCGATCCACAATTTGTTGTTGTAGATTCGCCGTATAATCCCGCGTTTTTTGGGCAAGATGCCATTTGGTTGTCAAAGCAGAGGCAAGTTGACGCACCGAAACGTTATCAAAGGGTTTTTTTAATATCAGTAGATTATCCGTCTTGCCTAAATGGGCAACGGTTTCTTCCCAAGAGTAATCAGAGTAGGCCGTGCAAATAACCACTTGAATGTCTTTGTCTAAGGCCCAAATACGTTTAATGGTCTCAATACCATCCCAGCCAGGCGGCATACGAATGTCAACGAAGGCAAGTGCATAATGGCTACCCTGTGCCAAACCTTGTTTTATTTTTTCAAAACCTTCTTCACCTTGTGAGGCCACATCAATTTCAAAACGTGGCAGCACAGATTCGCTTTCCGAACCAAACAAATCAGCATTTAATTGTTCTAATTTATTTGAAGTTTCGGTTTGAAGAATTTTGATGAAATCATGATGGATGGAGACGTTGTCATCAATAATGATCAGTTTAAAAATACTGGTATCATTCATAGAGCCTCCATTCGTTGACTGATACTATTATGTTACCATAGCTACATCAGCATGGATTTGAAGTTATAAAACAAGCATATGCAGCTTAAGGAAAAGCGAGAGAAAATGGAATTGTTTAAAAAATGGTCACGAGTGGTTGTGATAGATTCGCTAATCTTGCTTTTCGTGGCATCTGTTGTTAGCGTTCTATTTCTGTTGCTTCCCCATTCGAAGATAAAAATAAGCGGTATTTATCTGGATACACCGCGAAATATTGCCGATTTTGCGTTAAGAGACCAAAATGGCCGCCCCTTCACGAAGCAACAATTAAAAGGACATTGGACAATTCTTTTTTTTGGTTACACACATTGTCCGATGGTTTGCCCAACGACCTTTAGTGCATTGAATCAGGTGATGACTATTTTGCGAAAGCAATTACCGTCCTCGCAGTTACCACAAATTGTTTTTATCTCTATTGATCCCAAAAATGATACGCCCCCACGGTTGAATCACTATATCAAAGCATTTAACCCTGATTTTATCGGCTTAACCGGTGAGGGGGACAAGGTCACTACACTTGAAAAAACGTCTTCTTACAACACGGTTAAGATAACGGAACCAACAGCACACAATACAGATATATTGCTACTCAATCCCAACGCACAAATTCAAGCTTATTTTTTATTTCCTCACCGAGCAGCAATAATTGCTAATGATTATCAAATGATTGTAACGGGAAAATAATACCAATATAAGTTTCAGTACACAAAAAGTGTGTACAGGTCACGATTGTAACCTGTTCCCATTCGATCGATGTCCAAAAGCTTGTGGGGCAAGTTCCTGAGGATTTTCGCTATATGATTTAAAAAGTCTGATACACATTTTATCGGTGAATTGTAGCTGTTTTCGCCAGGGTTCAATGAGGCCATAAAGCAGAAACAGATAAACCACTGGGTCTTCTTTTTTTTCTTCCAATAAAAAGCCAATCATCACTGCATATTGTCTTAAATGGGGTAATGCTTGAAAAGAGGGTTCGTTAACGAGTTTGATAGCTTTATCTCGAATGGGTTTAATTTGAGGTTGATCCTCACGAAGCAATTTGAGAAAGGAAAAAGCTTCAATATAAACCGAACGGCCGAAAAACCCCTGGGATTTATAAGTAACATAATAATTGCGGTTGGGTTCTGCACTGAAACGTTCGCGTTTTGTGGTTGCGTTTTCATGTTCGGCAAGCCATTTCTTTTTGAAACTCGGAAATTCTCTAAGCAGTTTTGTATTGGCAGCAACAGTTTGTTGATCGCCAAGCGCTATCGCCGTTGACTTTGATTCAGATAATAAGTCCCTAAAAGATTGATATTCACTTGTGATTGGCTGTCTAGTGTAATACGCGATCCTATTTATCTTAATTAATGTTTTGTCACTCATGAGGCTCGCGGCAACGTAGTTATAAAACCAGGATTGGGAATAACGTAAAACCTGAGGCGAAGGCATGAAGATATAATGTAAGCTGGGTGTTTGATCACTAAATATTTTGGAATAAATGGGTACACTGAACGAGTAGTGAAATAATTGAAAGCAATTATCTCTTAGTAATTCTTTTAGGTAGAGTAAACAGAAGGTGGCACATCCCCGAGCAGTGCGTTGAGGTTGATTGAGTTTTAATAAATCATCAACACTCATCTTTAAAAAGTTAGGAAGTAAAGACTTGTCAGAATAAACACAAAATGAACTCAACCAGTCGGACGCATGTAACTCAGGAAATTCATAAACCTTGATACTTTGATCTTCCCATAAGCGCGGCCAGTGAAGCGGTTTGATAATACGGTCCTTCATGATAATAAAAGCTTCAATATGATCGCCACTGTATGCGGAGCGCTCTTCGTTTGTAAAAAGATAACCAACCGCTTTATCGCTACGTAATGTGCGTTGAATCGATTTCATTTCATGCATGGCTTGAAAGCGGTTGAGGCAAATATCCCAACGCTTAATTTTGAGTAGCGTGATCACCACTTTAAAAAAACTACTGCAAAAAACAAATGCTGGCTGGCAGTGAAGAGGCCGATCCTTGTTTTGATGAAAATAAGTATATAATCGAGAATTTAAACGCATCAATTGAAATTTATTTAACGAGATCACTTGATTATTTTCATCAATAAAAGATAACTCATCTAAAATCTTTCTGATTTCTTTGTTGTCGCTGTCGGATAATTTGCATAATGGCATTGTATCCAAAGAAGATACTTGAATGGTTTCGTTTACAATCTCGTTAACGCAAGCAGATAAGTTTTTTTTATTGACATCAGCTTGCCAGTAATACGCAATAAAAATAACGTACATCACATCTAAGCAATGCATCATATCGCTTAGGTGAGTTCGCATGCGTTCATAGATGTCTATCATCTGATGGATGAGTTGCTGTCCATATAAGGTTTCACCATTGATAGCAATATGAATTCCATATTTGGTTTTGTATTCTGCCGCTGCGCTATGCAAATGACGTAAGTCTAGACTTTTAACATTATTCCGCAGGTCTGGGTTTGCCATAAAGGCACTGATTTTGGCGGTGCTTTTTCTATCTTGCATGCGACATCTCGTTTAGTGTTTTTTACTTATATGTGCTCGATTCTACTGCACTCTTGCGAAAAAACAAGTCACTAATGCGCTTTTTGTGTACGGGCCACTGTGCTTTATTATCCAAAAAGGGTAGACTTGGCCCCGTATCACTGATGGAAACGAAGGTTAATCCTATGTCACTTAGCTCAAAACAAAAGCAAGTCTTAAAAGGTCAAGCACACCGTTTGAACCCTACTGTGATGGTAGGCCATCAAGGGTTTACTGCTGCGGTTAAAAAAGAATTAGATTTAGCGCTTACCACACACGAGTTAATTAAGGTTCGAGTGGCCAGCACTGAACGCGATGTACGTAAAGCCGTGTTGGCGGAGATGTGTGAGGCGACAGGCGCTGCACTTTTACAAGTGATTGGGCAGATTGGTGTGTTATATCGAAAAAATCAATCGTAATACGTTAAGCAGTTAACGGTTGTTAAAAACGAGCCCGGACCAAAATGAAAATTGATCCGGGCTCATCAATTAACCAATTTTATTTCCACTCTTTATATTTTCTTCTAACACAATGGTTTCTAACTTATGGCTTTGTTGATTGACAAATAACAAACCATTTTTGACTTTATAAATTGAAACACAAATGGGCTTACTGCTATTCCAATGATTCCAAGTGGCGCATAGTGTGCCGTCAGTCTTTAATGACCATGTGCCTTTATCTGTGATTGGACCATTTTCGGGCTGATTAGCCATACGTCCTTCTAGTTCCCCATTCGTATTAAAGTAACCGGTGAAGGTGTTATTAGTGAGTGAGCCATCCATTGTCACTAAAGGAATGGTTGTGATGGTTTTCCCAATCACTTGACTGCTAACTTGGGATTCACTTAAAGATTGAAGGGAGGTTGCGTGGGTCAAACCTGAAAACGCTAAAGCCAATGCCGCAGAGGTCGCTAAAACTACGTGTTTCATCTCATCTCTCCTTAGAATGAAAGAATACAGTGTAGCATAAAAAAACATCAGGTCGAGATAAGTCACGCCCTGTCTGTTCAAAATGCGCTCACCCTTGTTTTGCGTTGTGCATTAATGTGCTGTAAGAGCTGACCTGATCTTCAGCAAAAGATGCGCTATTCATCACTCACATGCTTTTCCCTTTCCGTATTATTTAACTCTGCCTCAATTTGTTCAATTGTCGGTAGCCTGGATTTAAGTTCTTTGGGCAAAGCTTTTGATAATGTGTATTCAGAAATCCCGATCGGTACGTTGGTGCTACGCAACGCATAATCCGCAACGATTTTGCTTTTGGATTTACAAAGCAGAATGCCAATAGTTGGATTATCACTATCTGTTTTCATCAAGTCATCGACGGCAGCAAGATAAAAGCCTAATTGTCCGGTGTGTTCTGGTTTGAAATCATTAGCTTTGAGTTCGATCACGACAAAACAACGCAAATTAAGATGATAAAAGAGTAGATCGATGAAAAACTCTTGATCATCAATCACAAGCGGTACTTGCGAACCAACAAATGCAAAGCCTTGCCCAAGCTCGATGAGAAAGTCGCGAGCATGGGTGACGAGAGCATTTTCAATGTCGCGTTCATGTGCCTCATTGGTGATGGTGAGAAAATCGAAATGGTAAGGATCTTTTAATATGTCTCGAGCTAGGTCAGACTGGACAGTGGGCAAGTGTTCGTGAAAATTAGTTGTTTTATTGGAGCTGATGCCTTGTCGCTCATATAGTCCTGACTCAACCTGCATTTCCATCACTGAGCGAGACCAGCCATTTTTCAGAGCCTGTTGAGCGTACCACTCTCTTTCTGAGCTGTTTTTAATCATCTGCATTAGGCGGGTGATATGACCCCAAGGTAATTGCGACACGGCTTGTGTCGTAATTGACAAGTCTGAGTATAGAGAAGCAAATTGCTTCATACGTTGGAGATTACGAACCGAAAATCCCTTCATTTGAGGGAAGGCTTGTTGCATGTCATGAGAGAATTGCTCTAAAAAATGTTCACCCCATTTTTGAGATTTCTGTTTTTCTAGCATGCTAGTGCCAAGCTCCCAGTAGAACTTAATCAACTCACTATTAGCTGCTAGTGCCGCTCTAATTTGTGCTTTTTTTAATCGGCCCTTTGTGTCTGTCAAAAAATGCCTATATTCCGGATCTAGTTGCAACGATGTTTCTGTTCTCTCAAGTAGTTTGTCCATGACGAATTCCTTTTTTAGTGAGTACAAACGCATAGCAGGGGCGTGAAAGATTTGATTAGTGGTGTGATGAAAGGGAAGGAGAAATTACGTACAGGAAATACTACATCAAATAGTTTTCTTTGCCTATAACAATTTGTCAAAGAACGTTATCATAAGCGAGTTGGTTTTTAACCGCGTCAAGCATAAAAGCGATTAACGAGATGGATATTGGCATCACCGCGATTGGCATAGCCAATCCGCCATACAAACGCAATCAGCTAGAAGCGGTTGAACGAGTGGCGGCAGGATTAAATTTAAATAAAACCGAACGAAGATTATTAAAAGGACTCTATAAAGGCACAGGCATTGAATATCGATATAGTGTATTAAGTGACAATGACAAAGAACCGGGCCGATTCGAATTTTTTCCAAACGATCCCAATCAACCTTA
>Ga0207143_1048_pt2 | contig 14381 bp, 9 predicted proteins | sample Alteio_BWMinHeat_3_FD_153566 | JGI IMG/M metagenome (GOLD analysis project Ga0207143, IMG submission 153566) | Enriched cells from forest soil in Barre Woods Harvard Forest LTER site, Petersham, Massachusetts, United States -... | ecosystem: Environmental > Terrestrial > Soil > Temperate forest >... | reverse complement strand
TAGGTGATTCTATCTCTAACTTGATTAGCCAAGTGCAATCTATGATCAAAAACGCTGTAGGCAACCAAAGAGGCGGTTAAGACCTTCTTGTATAAGAATATAAGAACGCTTACTACGCTTTAACAAAAAGGAGACGATATGACCCAACAATTTACGCCTTCCCAGCAGGATTTCATCCTCCTTTCGGAAGCTGGATTCATTGCGATTAACCAAGGTGACGAGGATGCTGCTGTTAAACTATTCCATGCTGCCGAGCTGATGAATCCTAAAAACACCCTTCCACGCATTGGCATGGGATACCTCCATTTCTTAAAACTTGAACTGAAACAAGCTGGTGAAATTTTTCAAAAAATACTAGCTACAGAGCCAGAAAATGAAATGGCGAATGCACTTTATGGCTTAAGCATGGCCTTAAATCCTCAAGATATGGTCAAAGGGGAAAAACTTCTCCAAGATACAGCTAAAAATGCCAAAGATCCTACGGTCAAAAATATGGCCCTTACAGCTGTTGAATTTGTGGAAAAATTTGTTAAACGCGGCAGTCCTTCTGCACCGGGTCCACAAGAGAAAAATACGAAAAAATAGTGCGGAGATTCAATGAGCGGCAGCCCTCTACTACCTAAAGATGTGACCTCTTCTGATTCTGTAGAAAAAATGATGCCTATAGGCAGCAGCGATAATCCGCGTGATGCTGGGACATTTAAAGCACTGTTGCAAAAACAAACGGATCAGCCAACAAAGTCCGCACAGTTTGTGAATTCCCCTTTCCAATTAGCTAGCGGAATTCCCCAGCTTGCTACTGGTCCTAATTTAGCCACTATTAGCAATCAAATTTTGCATGCTCAGACCACAGTCGGAGATATTAACAATATGCTCTCGACTCCCAATCTAAAAGTAAAACCCTCTTCCAAATATCTATTGCGTAACAAACTGAGCCAAGCTTCCCAAGAGCTCCATACAGTAAACGCAAAAGTAGGCGGACCCAATGTGAATCTAGACGAGCACGAACTTCCCGCTGGATCTGGTGTGATTCAGAAGTTTTTGTCCTATGTGGGAGGGAGCCAAGTAGCATTGGCCAGCACGCAAAAAGAGATTCAAACCATAGCAGAAAAGGGAGAAACTCTCGATCCTGCCAAATTACTTTTTGTCCAAATTAAGCTCAACAAAGCACAACAGTTGCTCGACTATTCGGCTATCCTTCTCGCCAAAGCAGTCGAAGACATGAAGCAGCTCTTCAGCGTTCAGCTATAACAGTTTTCTGATTGTGACAGGATAAGCTCATGGAATCGCGTTTTGACCACCTCATCCATCACATCGACCAACTTGAACTAACAACTGTCCATGGCAGGATTACCGAAATTGTCGGTATGCTGATCAAGGCAGTGGTTCCGCAGGTCAAAATTGGTGAAGTTTGCCTAGTCAAGCGCCCTAACATGGAACCTCTTCTTGTAGAAGTTGTTGGCTTCACGCGCGAAGAAGTCTATCTCTCTCCGATGGGAACAATGGAGGGAATAGGGCCTTCTTCTGAAGTGATACCCTTGCGAATGCCCCTACATATCAAAGTGGGTCCTCAACTCTTAGGAAGAATTCTCGATGGTCTCGGCAATCCCATCGACGACAAAGGGCCTATTGAATACGAAGCCTCTTATTCTGTTACCAATTCTCCCCCAGACCCTTTAAAGCGGGGCATGATTACGACTCCTATTTCGGTGGGAGTAAGATGTATAGACGGTGTCCTCACCTGTGGTAAAGGACAACGCGTTGGTATTTTTGCTGCTGCAGGCGGAGGAAAATCGACCCTTCTTGGAATGATTTCGCGCAATGCTGTTGCAGATGTCAATGTCATTTCTCTAATTGGGGAAAGGGGACGTGAAGTACGAGAATTCATCGAAAATGACCTCGGAGTAGAAGGACTCAGCCGTTCCGTTGTCATCGTATCCACATCCGATCAAGCAGCTCAATTACGACTCAATGCTGCCTATGTGGGAACCGCTATTGCTGAATATTTTCGCGACCAAGGCAAAAGCGTTATTTTGATGATGGATTCTGTCACAAGATTTGCACGCGCTCTTCGCGAAATTGGTTTAGCAGCAGGCGAGCCTCCCGCGCGAGCTGGATTTACTCCTTCTGTTTTTGCGATGTTACCACGACTTCTCGAGCGTTCTGGCAACTCAGAAAAAGGCTCGATCACCGCTTTTTACACGATACTCGTCGCTGGAGACGATCTCAATGAACCCGTTTCGGACGAAGTCCGCTCCATTCTCGACGGTCACATTATTCTATCGAATGAATTAGCCCGCCAACATCATTATCCTGCTATCGATGTCTTAGGCTCTGTAAGTCGTATCATCAGCCATATTATCGATAAAGATCACCTTCAGCTCGTCAGCAAAATACGAGAAGTATTAGCCAATTACAAAAAAAATGAGCTTTTGATTCGTATTGGAGAATACAAACCCGGTTCAGATAAGGGAGCTGATTTTGCTATCAAATATATTGATAAGGTCAACCGTTTTCTCAAACAAGCTGTCGATGAAAAATGCAGTTTTGAAGAAACATTGAGGCAACTATACGCCCTCTTCCGCTGAAATTTTCGACAATCAACTAAAACCCTACTTTAAATACCAAAATTCACTTATTGGTATTAGTTGTAAAACAGAGCTATAATGTCATCTAAATATCCTTTAGAACAGTTAAAACAAATTAAGGACAAGCGCCTTCAAGAAGCGGAAAAAATCTTGAAGGAGAAAAAAGAGCTTTTAGCCAAAGAAGTCGAAAAATTACGTGTTGTAGAAAAAGAGCGCGATGAGGTTCTTGACCATCGAATAGCTAAGCTTACCCAATTACGTGCTGGATTGGACGAAGGGATCAATACCGATAAAATCCAGCAAATGAAGTATTACTTAAAAATTGTTGAAGAAAAGCTAAAAGTGAAAGAAGTAAAAGTACAAGAACAACAAAAACATGTGCAGGCAGCAGAAGCTAAAGTCGAAGAGGCCCGTAAAGAACTCGTGAAAAAACAGCGCGACGTAGAAAAACTGGACATTCATCGCAAAGAATGGGATAAGGAGCTCAAGCACACACTCGAGCAAAAAGAGAACCTCGAAGGAGATGAAATGGGCGCGTCCATTCACCAGCGCAAAAAAAAGAATCCATTTTGAGGAGACTGTATGTCGGAAGTACCGCGGGTTTCTCCCTCTGGAGGTTCTGAGGGCGCACGAAAAGATCGCACAAGTGTCGACGATGACAAATTCAAAAAAATGATGCGTGTCGAACAGGTCAACGAAATCGACCCTCATGAAAAACGAAACCGCAAACGCCGAGAAGAATCAGCCGAAGAAGCCGATGAAGAGGTAAAAAAAGCAGATTCTTCGCATGTCAAAAAAAATGTCAAATCTTTAGAAACCGAATCAGGCGGCCCGTTAGATCGTAAGAAAGTTTCCCCTAAGTCCCCTCTCTCTTCTTCACCTTCTTCCTCTTCCGAAAAAGCAAGACCTATGGCCGACTTCAACCCCGAAGAGATAGAAAACTACGCATGGGAAGAAGATGCCGAAAGCCCCTCAACGCAAATAACCGCTAAGAACCCCTCTACGACCCCTCCTACTACCAATCCGATTTCTGAAACTGCCGTTTCCAAAAGTCTTAAAGGACAACCTGCTCCCGAGCATACAGTTAGCAAATCCCCAGAACCTGAATCTACACAGTCTACCCCCTCAGCACCTATAGCACCCAAACAACCTCTCTTTGCCGCTGAAGCTGGAATTATTAAGGATGAGGTCCCCAAAGAAGAATCGCCTCAACCTTATCCAGAAGAATGGCCTCACACCACCTCTTACCGCCCGACTCCTGCTTTTCGTTCTGAAGATATTCCCCGACCTTCGAAAGATGAGCCGCTCTCACCTTCCCGAAAAGTTCCAGCGGATGATGAGCATGAGGTAGAAAAAAGAAAAACCCAAGAGGCAGAGCCGGCTAATAAGAAAAGTCCAGATTCTTCTCAAAAAAAATCTTTACCTCCCGGTCTCCCCAAAGGAAAAAAAGAGAAAGAAGTCTCTTTTGCTGAACTTATGGAAGAAGACGGTGATAAAAAAGCTAAAGGCCCGACAGAAAAAAAAGGGCCTACACCCCCATCTTCTCAAGCTCAACAGAAAGAAGGGGCTCCTCTTATTCCCAAAAATCTTGTAGAAGGTGGGTCCAAAGAAACTCCACCATCTCCACCCGATACTAGCAAAACTACGGGCCTGACTCCTACTGTTCCGCCTGCGACCTCTTCACCCAAAGAGAGTTTTGCATTTCTGAAAAAAACCGAGGGGACTACAATTTCCCCCCAAAAGGATAAAGAAGAAGGAAAAGAGGAGATTCCACTCGTTGGAGCAGGCTCCTCGTCTAAACAGGATTCCATGGGAGAAGGAGAGGAAAAAGAAGACCACGAGGGCAAAGGCGCATCCCAAGAGGCAGCAGCTATTGCAGCCGCAAGTGGCGCCACCGCCGAAGCAACGCCTTTTTTACCGCATGTCGAGGGGGCGCAGCCCACACCTCCCACTCCTTATGTGCAGATGAGTCCCCAAATTATGGCTTTATATGAAAGAATGGTGGGGGTCATGACAATTATCCAAACAACTGGGGTGACAGAAACAGTGCTAACCCTTAATGCAAGGCAATTTGCCACCTCTGTTCTCTATGGATCACAGCTAGTCATACGTGAATATAGCACCGCGCCAACCGCCTTTAACGTCGAATTTATAGGTTCCTCAGATGCCTTGAAACTTGTTCAACAAAATATTCCCGGACTCATGGGAGCTGTTCAACAAGGTAATTTCAATTTTTCTATTAACCGTTTCGATGTGAAATTGAGCAGCACCGAAAAACCGATCTTTTCTCGAAAAGAAACTTCGCAAGATAAAGAAAGCGACTCCGACAAAGAAAAGGAAAAAGGAACTTAATGATTCATCACCCGCTACTTGTCCCATCCAATCGAGAACCTGCCCGCAAAGAGGAATCTGAACATTCTCATCGTTCATCGCGTTTTCGTGATATGATGAGAAAGGTAACTAAAAAATCTGCCAACCAACACGAAGATCCTGACTCCTCCCAATCGCTTTTACCCCCACCTTCACTCTTTGCATTGATTCGACAAGACCTTCTTGAAGCAGAGGAAAAAAATCTTCATTCTGATCCTGTTTGCGCCGCCCTCTCAGCTCCCTTGACTACTTCAAGTGATGTGGATCCGATAATAGGCTCTCAAGAGCCATCCCCTGTCTGGTCAACTATTTTAGAAAGCGCCTCTCATGGCATATCGCACGTTCTTGCAGAAGAAATTACAGAGACGACTCTCCAACTCGATGGTCCGCTCTTTGCGGGAACTCCTTTGGAAGGCACTAAGCTCATTGTAAGAGAGTACAGCACAGCACCTCTTGCCTTTAATATTCATTTTGTATGCGCTCCTGTAGGATTAGCCTACTTACAGCCTCAACTCAAAACTCTATCTACGCTTTTTCAGAATCGACGTTATCCCTTTTCCATTCATAGTGTCGATGCCGATTTAGGTGATGGCGTGCCGCCACCAATCGAAAGAACAGGCGATGATCAAGAGGAAAAAGAAAGATAACCCGAGAATTCTATGTCAGCAACAGCACCTTGGGAATGGAAACAATTGATGGCGGAAGCTTTGCAAGAAGCAAAGATTATTCCGCTCTGGGGAAATCCACCTCCTTTTCCTTGGGAGGATTTGAGCGATGCCCTCGCGCAAAAATGGAATCTGCAAGATCTCAAGATTTCTTGTTTAAAGACTAGTTGGGGAAAAAAAGAACAAGCGCTTCAAGGATTAGGAACGCGCTCTGTGCTAATCCCAATCGATGTCGCGCCACTTAGTGAAGTCTGTTTCTGGGCCATTTCAAGCGAAGATATGCATACCCTTTCCCAAGCGGTTTTGCAGCCACCAGCTTTTAAAGATCTCCCAGAAGATTCAATCTCACGTGGCTGCTTCCAATTTTTACTTCTTCAAACTTTACAGGCCTTTTCTGAAAATCAGACATACCCTTCTCTACGGGCTATCCTAGCCGAAGATTGCTCCTTGGTTGATGATACCCTCTTTATTGCGGAAATTAGGGTGCGATGGTCCACGGGGAACATTTACGGAAAAATCATCTTACCCAGAACCCTGATTGCATCTTTTCGAGAATTCTATCGTGTCGATTCTGTTGAATATATGCACTCCCCTGCCGCTCACGAACTTTCTGTTCCTCTCTCTCTTGTAGCAGGACGTTCAACACTGGCCTTAAGCCAATGGAAACTAGCACAGGTAGGAGATTTTTTAAAACTCGACATGTGCACGTTATCTCCTACGGAATTGAGCGGTCACGCCCGTCTTATGCTCAATGACACTGCCCTTTTTACTATCGCGATAAAAAAAGAAAAAGTCTCCGTGTCAGACTTTGCCTTTTATCAAGAGGATACCATGCAAAATTTTACGAACGATGATGAGGATGAAGAAAAAGATGAGCATGAAATGCTCGACAATGAAGAGATAGAAGAAGATCAAGAGGAAGAAACGTTTGAAGAAGACCTGTCTGATGAAGACTTTTCCGAACTTCAATCTGACCAAGACAAAGAGGAAGAAACCGAAGAAAGCCCCGATACAGAAAAGCTCGAACATACACTAGCGCAAGCAGAAATCCCTATTACTCTTGTCGTTGAAATAGGGCGAATCCAAATGAACCTCGATAAAGTCCTCGAATTACAGCCAGGTAATGTGCTCGATCTTGCACAAAATATCGATACACATGTACGTATCTGTTCCAATGGCAAATGTCTTGCAACAGGTGAGCTTGTTGCTTTAGGAGAAACCTTGGGCGTTAAAATCACCAAGATTGGTTCCTAAGAGAATGTATTAAAGCGATGAAATATTTCTTTCGATACTTCCTCTAAGAGGTTTGACTCGCGAATGACTATTACGAGGTCGTATGCAACAAGAACCTTTTTTTTATAAGCAAGACACTCTTCAGGATATCATCCCGAAGCCCCAACTTGAGAAAAGTCTCCCTAAAAACATCGGTCCCTATTCGATTGAGAGTTTACTCAGCAAAAGTAAACTCAGCTTGCTTTATTTGGGCCTTCATCCCGAAACCAAACAACCCCTTGCGATAAAAGTACTCAATCAAGGCTCTCTTGCCCACCCGGAATTAATTGATCGCTTTCTTAAAGAAGCCCGCATTATTGCCATGGCGGACCATCCAAACATTGTAAAACTCTACAATCAAGGCAAATGGGAAAAAGGGCTTTATATCGCCATGGAATTTATCCAAGGCGTCTCTTTAAGACAATTTATCGAACAGCGCTCATTGACTTTGAAAAGAAGCCTAGAAATTATCCTACAAACTGCTTTTGCTCTATTACATTTGCACACCCATGGGGTTATCCATCGCGATATGAAACCCGAAAATATCCTCATAAAAGAAAATGGGGATGTGAAGGTAATCGACTTCGGCATTGCACAGCTTCTTGAAGAGAGACGTAATGATGCTACCGGCGTAGGCCGGATGATTGGGACTCCCAGCTACATGAGTCCTGAACAAAAAGAAAACCCCCTCAATGTCAGTTTTTCGTCAGATATTTACGCCTTGGGTATTATTGCTTATGAACTTTTTTCAGGAAAACTCAGCTATGGCGTTATTGAATTATCAGGAGTTCCGCAGGGTCTAAGATCGATTATTGAAAAAGCCCTAGCCCCTCTAGTAGAAGATCGTTATCAAGACATCGTCGATTTTATTCATGATATCGCGAGTTATTTAAAATCGGGAGAATGGGAAAAAGACCGAAATGGACGTGATCAATTAAAAGAACTTATTACCTCTGCTGCTACAGCACAACAAATTTTACTTCCTGAAGAAACACCTGAGTGGCCACACATTGCGATGGGCCTTGCCAAACATAGCGGAACCACTATACGTGGCCTTTACTGCGATTTTTATAAACTTCCTGACAATACTTTTTTGTTTTTATTAGCCCACACATCTTCTCAGGGGATTATGAGTCTCACCCATATCGCGAGTTTGCGAGGAATGGTGCGTGCTCTGATTACAGATAAAAATATCTCCACACAAAAACCACTTGATATCCGCGCACTTGTGCTCTCTCTCAACCATCTTTTTCTCGAAGGAAAAATTAAAGAAATTTGTTCGCTACAAACTCTTCTTCTAGATCCAACTCGTGATCAGCTAACTTATCTGTCCTGTGGAGGTAGCACATTGCTTCATATACCTCATGAAACCCGGACTCCGCGCTATCTATACGCAGAAAACCCTTTATTGGGCTCAGAAGAAAGAGCTGACTATGTGGAAGTTATCGATAACTGGTCGTTAAATGACATCGTGCTTTTGCACTCTCTAGATCCCTTTGCTTCTTTGCAGGCCCCACAAGAGGAAAAAGATCTTTTTCTTGAATGGACAAAAAGCCACACTTCTTTAGCTATACCCAGAATGGCGGAAGCGCTTCTTGCAAAAACAATCCCTCAACTTTCTTCTGATCTACAAGCTTCGCCTCACGTTCTTTTAGTGACGCAAAGATTGTTGTAAATACCTCCTAGTTCGACTCGAAAAAAATCAAAATAATCTAACTCCTGACCGCACTTATTCTGGCTTGTAGTCCAGCAGAATCTGTGACTAATTCAGCATAACGTTAAACCATTGTCAAACTTGAGTTTACAAGAATACAAAAAGTATTTTAGGATTCGGAAAAAGGTACCGCCTTTTAGCAAATATTATTTGACGGAGCTTTTCATCAGGCCTGATGTGCCTTCTAGCCTCATCAACTTCTTGTTGATGGCGCAGAAGAAAAGTCCGCGATAATTTTTGTGGATCGGCGGTGCTGAGTAGGCAAACGTTTTCTAGGGAACGATTTCAAGCTCAAGGGCCACCTCATCTATGTCCGTATTTGGACCGCGATTTAAACGTTTACGTACTGTACAGACTGCACTCTGGGTGATGCTGCCAGGATTCATTCTTCCGCTCATGGCTGCGGATGAAGAATTTTTAGCAAAAAGCTCCCTAAAGATTTCATCCGCGCAAGAAAATCCCAATTTTGCGTCCCCCTATGTAAAAGATGCAGAAAAAAGTAAGTCCCCCAATACTTTCTTCGGTCAAACCCTACTCGATTCTGGTTCTAACGAAGATCTGGACGAATTAGCCGCGCAAGAGCTCGCTGTTTCCGCTCTTTCTGCTTCTCGACAGGACACCTACACCATCAATTTCAACAATGTCTCGATCATTGAATATATTCGCTTCGTCTCAAAAATTTCAGGAAGCAATTTTGTTTTTGAGGAGAACGATCTTAGATTCAATGTCACCATCATCTCCGAAGATCCAGCCTCTCTACAGGATATTTTCTCCGCATTGATTCAAGTTTTACGGATCAACAACCTCAATTTGCTAGAACATGAAGGAAATTACGTCATCAGTCGTAATGTCGCCGTCAATCAAATTCCGACCCTAGTATCCGGCGAGCCAGGCGCTCTTGCGACAACACCTACACCCCCGTTGGTGACAAGAGTATTCCGCATCAAAAATACCAACGTCAATTCGGTAGCGTCGATTATTCGTCCCATGGTGTCGCTGACGGCACGTGTGTCTGTTTCTAACGAGACCAATCAACTAATCGTTAGTGATATTGCGACCAATGTCGACGAGATAGCCAATCTTCTACTCAGTTTAGATGCACCTCACAGCCCTCTTGAGGTCGACAGCTATACGGCCAAGCATATTGCTCCCAAAAACCTTATTGACTTCGCGCAACCCCTTCTTGCACCTTTTACCGAAGGCAACGCCTTAATTTTGGTTCCCCAACCAGAGGCGAATGCTCTTTTCATTGTAGCTACTCCGACGATCATCAATCGTGCGCTGGCTATTTTAGAAGATCTCGATAAGCCGCCTAAACCCAATCAGCTTACGACGACTCCTTTGCAAGGCACTATTTTTGTTTACCAATTACAAAATGGTTCTGGAGAATTTGTTCTGGATGGATTGCACAATATCATCAAAGAACTCAAAATTGCCCCCCAACCCCCCGCTGAACTTTTAGCTATGTTGGAGAGTGTGCGCTATGTGAAAGCCTCAAACTCTCTTCTTTTTGTGGGTGATCCTGAAACTTTTAAAAAAGTTGCTGATCTTCTCACTTCAATCGATTCACCCAATAATTCGCAAATTACCTTCTATATTTTCCCTCTTAAAAATACCGATTACAAAGCTTTAGATCTCGCCCTCGAACAACTATCGCAGCAACTCAAACACGGCCAAATTCTCGATCATAATTTAATTACTGCGATTGATAGCAGAAAATTTATGAAGGAGACTAACTCCTTTATTTTTACGGGACCTCAGAATGCTTTGAATCGCTTGCAACAACTCGTTCCGCTTCTCGACCAACAAGCGACTACAGGATTTACAGGGCAAGGGTCCGTTTATATTTATCAGCTTCAAAAAATTACAGAAGCACAATTCAATGACTCCATTAAGCAGCTAATTACACGCCTTAAAGCGATCCATATCCCTGATACCAACCTGATCAAAGCTCTTGAAAGCTTCTATTTCATCAAAGAAAACAATTCGATTGTATTCACGGGCACTGATGCAGCATTAGCTCGTGTAAAAGATATGTTGCCGCTTATCGACGCATCGAATCCGATCACTCAGCAAAGCACTTTCGTTATTTATACTCCTCAACGCGCCCACATTGAAGACTTCACGAAATCTCTTCAGCAATTAGCCGACAATCTTAAGACGGCACCTAATCCTGACGGACCTTTGATAAATGCTTTGCAGAGTGTAAAATATCTTAAAGAAACACATGCTTTTACTTTCAATGGCAGTCCAGATGCGATTCACCGACTCCAAGTATTACTACCCACACTGGATGTCGTTCCTCAGTCTTCCCAGTCCTCTTACTTTATTTACAAAGTAAAAAATGCAAAATCGGAAAACTTTCTTCAGTCACTCGATTCTTTTGCCGTAAATCTTCAAAATTCGCCCAATCCGGATAAAGGTTTAATCGATGCAATCCACTCCCGCCGCTTTATTCAAGAGACCAACTCCTTTATCTTTACAGGAAGTCAAGCGGCCCTCGATCGACTTGAGAAACTGCTAAATGACTTGGATGTCACCTGGGTTGGGTCCACGCCAGGCTTACCTGCCAGCGACCACTTCTATCTCTATACTCCGCGTAATAGAAGAGGCGACACTCTGATCAAAGCAATCGAGGAAATGGCAAAAAACTTCCGAAATTCCGGCTTAACAGATGCAGCTCTGCTCCATACACTAGAAACAGCAAAATGGGTAGCCTCATCAGGATCCATCATGTTCACGGGAGATGCTGCGACGATTGAGAGCGTCAAATTGCTCATGCCGACAGTTGACGTTCCTATGACAACGCAACCTGAACAGATTTTCCTTTATCGCCCTCAATACCTGACACGAGAGCAAATCGAACAATCTCTTCATAATCTCGTTTCCTCTTTAGATCCTCATAATCCTTCGGATGCCCAGCTCAAAGAAACTATTGCCACTATGCAATGGATGGCCTCATCAGGTGCCTTTACCTTCCGCGCAACTACCCCTATCATCGAGCGTTTAAAGGGATTGCTCGCCACTCTTGATCTTCCTCATTCGGATTCTAATCAGATCTACTTTCTCTATAAGTTACAATATGCAGACCCTCAGGCAACGCTTACCTATCTAGAAAAACTGGCTTCCACTCTTAATGGTGATCCTCGCTATAAACACGTTCATGAGACCATCAAAAACATCAAGGTCATTAAAGATAACAATGCATTGATGATCACCGGCTCTAAAGCAGGCATTGAAGAGGTCAAGGGGATGATCGGGCAATATGACACTCTCGAGCACGCAGCGTCGGCTCAAGCGGGCGTTTTTTTCCTTTACAGGCCTAAGAATTTACCCGCTGAACAGATCATTAAAGATTTGCAAACCCTAGTGAATGATCTAGCTGCATCGGGCAATGCGGATCACGCATTACAAAAAGCGGTAAAAAATATACGCTTTGTCGAATCTACACAATCCCTTGTGATCTCAGCACCTGAGTCGACTATAGCCCAAATCAAGACTCTTCTCGAAGAGGTAGATTCAACCGAAGCACGTGGTCTCTATCAAATTGGCGCTAAAACTTTCTTTATCTACAAATTGCAACATGTCTCTGTTAACCGTCTTATGCAATCCCTTAAAACTATTTCGCGGGATGTATCCAAAGGGGGCATAAAAGACCAATCTCTTGCGACGACAATCGATTCGATGCAACCGATAACAGAAACTAACTCCATTCTCTTTACTGGGACGCCCGATGCTTTAAAGAAAGTGCAAGATTTGATTACGCAATTTGATATTCCTTCATTGGCTGACGCGCAAGCAACTCCCGAACTTCCTGTCGGCTTCTATATTTACCGTCCCAAATTCCGACCTGGTGACGAGCTCATTGAAATGCTCTGTGATTTTACGCTTAACCTCAAGCAAGCAGGCATCAATAGCCCTCATCTCTATGATACGGTCAATAACCTTCGTTGGATCCAAAATACCTGCTCTCTTCTCATTACAGGAGATGCGGAATCGATTAAAAAAGTGCAAGATCTACTCCATCAATTCGACGTTGCAGGTCCCCAACAAGCCCAAATCGACCCAGGGTCTGTGGGAGAAACAGGCTTTCTGGTCTACAAGTTACAGTACCATCAAGGCGACGACATCCAGCGTGCTCTACGAAGAGTCGCAAGCGATCTTGCGGATTCGCACAAAGGCCAAAAAGTACCGATGGCAGACGCTATCGAAGCCCTACAATGGATTCCTGTAACCAACTCCCTACTCACTTCTGGCCCTCCAGAAATTCTCTCTCGCATTCGAGAATTGATCCAAAACCTCGATATTCCTCTTAGACAAGTTTTTATTGAAGTTCTTGTTCTACAAACCACTGTTATCAATAGTGAACAGTTTGGCTTATCATGGGGAGGAAGAGCCCAATATCTCAATAGGGTGGCTGGACAAACAGGGAACTTTCAGCAACCCTCTACGAACGATAACTTAATACCTGCACTTACGCCACTCAATGCGACAACGACACCTAAACCCTCTCTTTTCCCTACACCTGGCGGTTTTGACTTAGGCATAATCGGCGACATCATCTTACACAAAGGCAAGAGCTTCTTCAGTCTTGGATCGTTTCTTCAAGCTCTAGAAGTAGATGGTGATACCTCTGTCATTATGAATCCCAAAATCATCGCGCAAGATAGCAATAATGCGACGATGTTCTTTGGATTTAGCGTTCCGTTCCAAGGTTCACTTGTCACGAATACGGCAGCTAATACTACAACCACACAGAGCTTGGAGTATAGAAATGTCGGGCACAACCTCAGTATTACTCCTACCCTTGGCAGTGGTAATATTATCACCTTGGACATCAATGAAGACTTAAGCCAAGTCGTTGGACGTTCAGTCCAATCTATTGCTACTTCATCTACTGCTATTCCCGGGATTACGACCTCCCAAACAACCATGGCGACACGTGTCCATGTGCCCGATGGTGCTTTTGTATGTTTAACAGGCCAAGTTAACGAAAGCAAAATCCACACCAGTCAAAGAATTCCTTGTCTAGGAGGATTGCCTTTGATTGGAGCTGCCTTCGCGAATACAGGTCGCATCAATGACCGTGAGAATATCATCATCTTCCTTCGCCCTCAAATCGTTAAATCGTTTGACGAATACAAGGAGATCACCGAACATCAAGAGGATCTCTTTAGGACCCGTGCGCATTTGCCGGTTCTTAAAGAGGCTTATGATGAAGGCTTGGATTTGGTGAAAACTCCGGAAAATGAATAAATTTTTACTTCTTCTTGCTCCCTTACTACTTCTTCTAGGAGGGTGCCATCGCAATTGTGGAGAATTTTCTCCAGAACTCGATTACACTGTCCAAGATAAGTACCTCCAACAACTCCCCGCTCCTTTCCCTCCCTTATCGGAAACGGAAAAACAACAAGATTGGGGTCGTGAATATACAATTGGTATTGGCTTTTCTCAGCAGCTCGACCTCTATCAGGCGATGACTGCCTTTAAGCGTGCCGAAATCCTCACACCAAAAACGGATAACGAACGCCTCCTCGAGATGCGTTACGAAATTCTCCTCTGTTATTACTTCGGCCACAAATATAGCGAAGTTGTTTTTGAATTTGAGCATGGAGCATTGAGAAACGTCACCCCAGACTTCCCGGCTTTCCACGACTTGCTTATTATTCTGTATGATACCTACCAAAAACTCGGTGATGAGAGCAAAGCAGAGCATATGCTCGCCCTCATCCAATCCCACTACCCTACAACAGCCGCCAATCTTGAACTTTC
>Ga0207143_1063_pt1 | contig 14596 bp, 12 predicted proteins | sample Alteio_BWMinHeat_3_FD_153566 | JGI IMG/M metagenome (GOLD analysis project Ga0207143, IMG submission 153566) | Enriched cells from forest soil in Barre Woods Harvard Forest LTER site, Petersham, Massachusetts, United States -... | ecosystem: Environmental > Terrestrial > Soil > Temperate forest >... | reverse complement strand
TATCGCTGCAGCATAGCCGGCATTTTGTGCTTGTTCGAGAGTCATGCCAACCGTTGCAATTTCTGGATGGGTGAAAATAACAGCGGGGACAGCTTCATAATGCATGTGAGCATCGCCCCCACAAGCATTTACTGCTGCAACAATGCCTTGATGGGAAGCAACGTGGGCTAAGAGGAAACGTCCTGTTACATCCCCAATCGCATAAATGCCCGGCACATTTGTCTCCATTTTGTCATTGGTAGCTACGGCGCCTTTCTCGTCTGCTAAAACTCCAGCTGCAGCTAAATTTAGACCTTTTGATACGATTTTTCGCCCTACAGACACAAGTGCTTTATCGCTAGAGATAGGCCCCTCGCTTGTTCTAATGGCCAGCCCAGAAGAGGTTGTATCGATTCCTTCGACTTTGATTTGTGTTTTAATCGTGATGCCTTTTTTTATAAACGCTTTTGTCAAAGCATCGGCCACAGCAGGTCCTTGTAAGGCAACAATTGTCGGAAGCATTTCCAGAATGGTGACTTTAACTCCCAACTCTGCGTAAAGACTAGCGAATTCGCAACCGATGTAACCTCCTCCAATAATAGCCAGCGTTTTAGGAAGTTCGGTCATGGCTAGAATAGATGTGGAATTATAAATGGAAACGTTATCGCAGGGGAATGCGGGAATATCGAGGGGTTCGGATCCTGTAGCGATAATGATCGAATCTGCTACAATTTCTAGATTATCTTTTCCTAGGACCTTCAATTCTTTAGGCGCTGTGAACTCTGCCGTTCCTTGAAAGATCGTGATTTTATTGGACTGTAATAATCCCCCGAGACTTTTCCGCATGTTTTCGACGACTGAATCTTTGCGCGATTTCATCTTAGCATAATCAATTTGGATAGAATCAGTTGTAATACCAAATTGTGAAGCGTGTTTAACAGTGTGTAAAACTTCTGCACTCGCAAGTAAAGTTTTTGTAGGAATGCAGCCAATATTAAGACAGGTGCCACCTAAAAACTCTTTTTCAATTAAAGCAACTTTTTTACCCATCTGTGAAGCTTTAATAGCCGCTACATAACCTCCAGGCCCAGCTCCGATAATAGCAAGATCAAATCTTTCTCTTTTAATAGTCATGAAAAACCTTGATTTATCGCTTTAGTCTACTCTATTGAAACAATAGTTGGAAGTATGCAAGAATGAAAAATAGATAAGCAGGATTAAAAAATGAAGCCGACAGACCGTCAAAAAATGTGCGCCAATTGTGATGGCCGCGTACCTTTCGAAGCGATTGTGTGTCCCTACTGTTCGGCCGATTTAGCAAAGGCGCAAGAAGTTGAAGTGCAGCGTGACGTTGGGGCTAAGCACCAAGCTATACAAGATAGCTTAACTTCGCTCTACACACCTCCTTATCAACAAAAAGCAGCGAAAGAGAAAAAACAGGAGCCACAAAAAACTGCTTACACTCCTCGAGAATCGCGAACCCCTTCCCTATCACAGTCAGTCGGAACCCAAGATACTGCTCTCCAAGATCCAGCTCAGGCAAAAACAGTTAAAACAATTCTTATTTCTATTTTGACATTATCTATTGGCAGTCTTCTCTTGATCTTAGGAGTTTTACAGGTCTTTTTTGCTGAAGAGGGAATGCTCCGTCTTGAATGGGATGCCACGCATTGGTTTATCTATTGTCTTGCAGCGCTTCCCTTACTCTATTACGGGTATAGAAGCGCCCAATTTGATTAAATTTTTAACCTGAAAGTTAAATTTCTCCCGCTTTCCCCAATTTTAAAGTTCCGCTACTTTGATGCACCTCTTAGGAATTACCCTCCGACTCGTGATTGAGACAGAAGGGGCGGTGGGGATGAGCGTTTTTTTGCGCCTTCTTCTCCTAAAACATTGAGTGGTGAAGGGGGAGGCGGTAAGACCATTTCAAACTTAAAAATGCTGTGGCAGATGCTGGTCTGAAGACGTAGAGTAAAGCTATCAAATAGGCCAAAAGCAGCATGTTTAAATTCTGTTAGAGGATCTTTTTGTCCTATAGCTTGTAACGAAACTTCTGCGCGTAGGTGATCAATATGCAGAAGATGTTCTTGCCAGGCCTTATCAATACAGCGGATCAATATGCTGCGTATGACTTCTTGAAGCACAGAATCGGGTTGGAACTGTTGCGAGGTAATCCCTTGCACCATCATGTTTTGCAGTTGGCGAATTGTTTCTCGCTGATGTTCGAGTTTTTTCTCCAACGCACTATGGACGATATCAATAGCTGTTTGCGCGACTTCGTCTTGCTGGGCATAGTCATTGTCAAAAACAGAAGAGTCGACAGAAACAGGGAAATGGGTCATGAGCCACGTTCTTAAAGCTTCGTGATTCCAGCCTCCTTCCACGGAACGGCTAACGAGATATTTATGGGTCATCCGCATGACGACATTATCGATAACTTCAAGAGCTAGTTGGAGATCATTTCCTGATCGTAAGACATCGTTGCGGAATGAATAAATCTCTGTTCTCTGTTTATTCATGACATCGTCATATTCGAGTGTATGCTTACGTACGGCGTAATTGCGTTGTTCGATGCGTTTTTGTGCGGTTTCAATCGATTTATTCAGAACTTTAGCCGAAATAGGCTCCCCTTCTGGGGGACGAAAACGTTGTAAGAAGGCGGTAATACGCGGTGATGAAAACATCCGCATAAGCGCATCTTCGAAAGAGACGTAAAATTTTGAAGAACCAGGATCTCCCAAACGCGCAGATCTTCCTCTTAGCTGGCGATCAATTCTGCGAGAATGATGACGTGTTGTGCCAATCACGTGGAGTCCGCCGAGTGCTGCTACTCCCTCTTGAAGTTTAATGTCTGTTCCGCGCCCCGCCATGTTGGTAGCGACTGTGATGGCGCCTTTTTTACCTGCATCCGCGATAATCGCGGCTTCATGAGCATGGTTTTTAGCATTTAAAATTGTATGTTCAAGACGGTTTTGCCGTAGAATGCGCGATAGCTTTTCGGACACTTCAACGGATTCTGTACCGATTAGGATGGGACGTCCCTGCCCATGTATAGTCTGAATATCTTTCAAAATCGCGTTGTATTTTTCGCGTTCCGTCATATAAATCTCGTCATCGGTATCGCGTCGTTGGTTAGGACGATGCGTCGGAATCGCGAGCACTTCCAGTTTGTAGATTTCTTTAAACTCGTTGGCTTCGGTCATCGCTGTCCCTGTCATGCCCGCTAGTTTTTTGTACATCCGGAAGTAATTCTGCAAGGTGATGGTCGCGTAAGTTTGGGTTTCTCCTTGGATAGCAACGCCTTCCTTAGCTTCTAAGGCTTGGTGAAGACCGTCAGAAAAACGGCGACCTGGCTGAGGGCGTCCGGTATTTTCATCAATAATGACGATTTTTCCGTCAGCAACGATGTAATCGACATCTTTTTCCATCAAAAGATGGCCACGGAATAATTGCCGAACATTATGAGAGCGTTCTTTTCGTCGCGCATCTTCTTCGCGAACCGCTACCTTTCTCTGCAGTTTCTCTTTTTCATCGAGTGTATCATTGGAGTCAATCGTTGCGTATTCTTCGCCGAGATCGAGCATTGTAAAATCGTCGCTCTTTTCATCAGCAGAATGTGTTTCCGTCCAGGCTGCAATCCCTTTATCTGTTAGCTCGTATTCGTTGGCTTTTTCATCGACGATGATGTGGAGTTCGGCTAATGCGGCAGTTTTTTCGTCTTTATTCGCATCATTGTGATAATAGATATCTGTCTTTTCATGTTCGGCGCGAATTTCGGGATCTTCTTTCAAGCGCTTAAGAAGTTTGTTATGAGGAGTGCCTTTCCCCACCATCCAAATTTTCTTAATCGCCTCGCGTTTATCATTTTCTTGCTCTTTCGAAAGAGAAGGTTTTTGTCCTTCTGTTAGCCATCCAATATTTTCGAGAAGACGACGTGCTTCTGTTACTAGTTTATTGCAGGCATCGCGTTGTAGCCGAACGACGTGAGCGACCTGGTCTTTAAGTTCATCGTACATTTGTCGAGAATTGGAAGTAGGTCCTGAAATGATCAAAGGAGTGCGCGCTTCGTCTACTAAGATCGAATCCACTTCGTCGACAATCGCATAAAAATGTCCACGTTGGCTTTGTTCTTCAGCATTTTGCGCCATCGAGTTATCGCGCAAATAATCAAAACCAAATTCTGAGCAAGTTCCATAGACAATATCACTCTCATAGATCTTCTTGCGCATATGAGGAGGCGTGGAATTGGTAATCGCTTCAACGGTTAGACCTAGCCAGCGGAAAACTGTCCCCATCCATTGGCAATCTCTTTCTGCGAGATAATCGTTGACTGTCACAAGGTGTACAGGTAGGCCTGTAAGGGCATTGAGATAGAGGGGCATGGACTCTGTAAGAGTTTTTCCTTCACCGGTCTGCATCTCTGCAATGGCGCCATAGTAGAGAGCGATAGCACCAAGAATTTGTACGTCGTAGGGGACCATGTCCCATTTTTGGTTATACCCCGAAACGTGGATTTCGGTTCCGCACAGGCGACGACAGGTGTTTTTGACGACAGCAAAAGCTTCGGGCAAAAGGTCATCGAGAGGCTCACCCGCGGCAAGACGCTCACGAAATTCTACAGTCTTGTGACGAACTTCTTCGTCGGTGCGTGATTGAAGCTCTATCTCATGCTCGTTGACCTTCTCGACAATCTTGGCATATTTTTTCAATAGACGGGTTTGCGCGGTACCAAAAATTCTTTTTACAAAATCCAGCATGATAATGATCCATTGACGAAATTGCTTTAACCTTCAATTATAAACATGATTTTCGATTCACGCTACTTGAATTCACATGTCGTTGCCAAATTTAATTTTATTTTTATCTCTTTTCCTAACGGGTAATTTGCAGGCGACCATTGCGAAACTTTTCGTAGATGAGATTGAATCCGTCGATCGAGCTATCGCAGCTTCCGAAAAGAGGCTAGCTGCTCAGCGACAGATAAGAATTTTTTTACTCGAATTGCGACAGCAAGAAGATAATTTATTAAAAGCTACAGATCCTAAAGAGGTTGCATCTCGTATGGTCACTTTAGCGGATAAAATTTTAGCTATGATTAAGCAAGAACACTTAGAATCAACTTTTTCTTCGGCCTATATAGAAGAACTCCATTTTTACTCTTCTTTCGCGCGTAAAATGAATCTGACGACCAAAGAAAACCCACCACGCTCTCCATGAATGAAATTTTTTATATAGATAGGCAGTCAAAAAAAGTTTGTACAGAACGTGTCTATGGACGCTTCTTTTTGGATATGCTTTACGGAAGAGGTTGCTTAAATAAAATTACAGCCCCTCTTTTTCTTCCGCTCGTTTCTAAATGGCATCTACTTTCACGCATCTATGGATACATACAAAAGAGTCCGATAAGTCGATGCAAGATTCGCAATTTTATTCGAGTGTTCGGAGTGGATGAGACGGAGTTTGCTGAGCCTGTTGATTCGTTTCGATCTTTTAATGATTTTTTTATTCGGCGTCTTAAGCCCGCGGCTCGCCCCATTGCTCCAGGTAATGATATAGCAATACTCCCTGCTGATGGTCGTTGTTTAGTATTTAGCGATATTACAGCTTGCGACGGTTTTGTCGTTAAAGGAGTGAAGTTTTGCCTCAACACCTTCTTAGGTGATCAGGAGCTCGCGCAACAATATGAAGGCGGGGGAATGGCGATTATTCGCTTATGTCCTTCTGATTATCATCGCTTCCATTTTCCTATTACCTGTACTCCCCAAGCACCCCTTTGCATGGAAGGCTCTCTTTATTCCGTCAATCCCATGGCATTAAAAAGAGATGGGACCATTCTTGCAAAAAATAAAAGAATTCTGACAAAACTCGTTAGCCGCAATTTTGGCACTGTTCTCTTTGTCGATGTGGGGGCGACCTATGTGGGGACTATCCATCAGACATTCATTCCTTTTGAACCTTACGCTAAAGGAGACGAAAAGGGATATTTCTCTTTTGGAGGTTCATGCGTGGTAATGTTATTTGAGCCAGGGAGAATTCAATTTGACCAAGATCTTCTTGAGGCTTCACAAAAAAAAATGGAAGTACGCGGGTTGATGGGACAAACTCTTGGCCGTTCTTTAACCCCTTTTTAATCCTGATTTCTGCTCTTATATAGCGCTACAATCAAAAATTGAATATCCTGTTTTAACTTTTGATTTTTAGATACATCTAAGCGATATAGGAGAAAAATATGAAAAAAATCTGGATGGTAGGGTTCCTGTGTCTTTGTCAATTATCTTTTGCCTCTCCTATGCAAGATCATAAGATTAATCCTGAATCTCTCTCTCAGCTTGCTTCCGCTTTAGATATACCGGAAGGGGCGAATATTCTGGCAGAAACACAAAAAAGATGGTTGCGTAAACCTGGGCAAGAACGGTGGCATGTAGTTGAGCTTTCCCCTGAGCAAAAAAGTTTTGTATTGAACTGGGCGATCGAACAAGGGTTATACAAGTCGTGGAAGCCTTTAGAAAGCAAGTATGATAAGGCATTTATTTTGGGAGCCACTACGTCGCGTATGGAAAAGCGCCTTAAATACCTTAAAGAGTTGTGGGAAGAAGGTATTCGATTTAGCGAGGTTGTTTGGCTTACAGGCGATCGCCCCCTAGATAAACAGGTCGATGGTTTATTCGAGCGCTGTAGTAATGAATCGGAGGCTGCTCATCTTTTGTGGGAAGAGGCTGCTCTTCCTAAAGAAATGCGTAAATTGTCTGTTGTATTTAGCGCAACTCCTATGAAAAAAGAAGGGACAGTTCTACGTAGACCGAATACTGCTGACACGATTCAGGAATGGTTAAAAACAACGTCCAAGCCTTGCAAACTTCTGTTTGTTTCTGACCAGCCTTTTTGTGGATATCAATTTGCTGTGATTAAAGGATGTTTGCCTGATTCTTTTCCATTTGACGTTGTTGGTAAAGGGTTAGATCCAACCAGTTCTTCTGGTTCTGGCGCTGTGATACTCGATACCGTTGCGCGTTGGATTTATCAGGAAAATTTAAACAATAAATAACAGGTTCTTAGAAGGTGTATCAAATTTACTTTTGATGCGCCTTCTTAACGAGATGCGAACAGATGGGACATGCTTCAGCATTGTGTCCTCTTGCAGGACAATATTGGCGAGCAAAATAGATCATTTGTATGTGGATCTTATTCCAAATATTACGAGGAAAGAGACGTTTAAGATCTTTTTCGGTTTGGACAACATTTTTTCCGTTACTTAATCCCCAACGTTTAGCACAACGATGGATGTGGGTATCTACCGGAAAAGCGGGATGGCCGAAGGCTTGCGACATGACGACAGATGCAGTCTTATGACCTACACCGGGTAGAGCTTCTAAAGCTGCAAAGCTTTGCGGAACTAGGCCCTTATGTTTTGTAACGATGTCATGAGATAAACGTGAAATCGCGCGTGACTTTGTCATATACAGACCCACTGGACGAATGATAGCAGCAATTTCATCCAGATCGAGTTGCGACATCGCTTCTGGAGTTTTGGCTTTGGCAAATAAAGTGGGTGTGCAGAGATTAACACGTGCATCCGTACTTTGTGCAGAGAGCAGGACGGCAATTAGGAGCGTGAAAGGGTCTTCATGCGTTAAGGGAATAGGGGGATCGGGGAATAGTTTTTCAAGTGTTATAGCGATAAAAGTCGCACGTTCTTTTTTATTCATTTTTAGCAGCTTTCCTCAACTCGCATTTACTACTTCAGAAATCTAACATTACTTCCCTATACAAAATTTAGAGAAAATAGCAGTGAGGATATCATCCGTAATATCCGTTCCGATTATCGTGCCTAGTTCTTTAAGTGCAGAACGCATGTCGGCACTCAAAAACTCGGGTGAAATTCCTTCCTGTAAGCCATTGATTAGTTGTTCCAAATAGCGACAGGATAAGGAGAGGGCTTCCTTGTGGCGTATATTTGTAATGAGAACTTCTTCTTTTGAAGGAGGCCCCTGTCTCCAAATAAGATTTTGTAGCGTCTCTTGAAGTTGCGTAAGGCCCCATCCTAATTTTGCAGAAACGGGAACAGTTGCATATTTTTCGATAACAGGCAGAGCAGTATGCGGAAGGTCGACCTTGTTCCAGGCCACGACCGTGCGTGAAGGGTCAGCAGCTTCGATTAAAGAGAGTTCATCTGTCTCTGTCGCTTGTTGTGCATCGATGACAAGAAGTACAATGTCTGCTTCGTCCATTGCTATTTTGGTGCGACGAATACCTTCTTGTTCAATCGATTCCTCTGTTTCACGTAGGCCTGCGGTATCAGAAAGGCGAAAATGTAACTGGCCAAGACGCAGATCTTCCTGCAACGTGTCTCGTGTTGTACCGGCAATAGGGGTCACAATAGCCCGTTCATATCCGAGAAGAGCGTTCATAAGAGAAGATTTGCCAGCATTCGGTCTTCCCGCTAAACAAAGGGTAATTCCTTGCTGAATGAAACGTCCTTGAGAAAATGTCGCTTCGAGGTGGCGCATCTCTTTTACAAGAGAATGGAGCTCTTCTAAAAGGGATTCCATTGTCATGAATTCTAATCCCTCTTCAGGGAAGTCTACCCATGCTTCAAGTGTAGCCGCAATGTCAACCAGAGCTTGTTGGAAATGGCGGATTTTTTTGGATAGCAAACCTTCGAGTTGCTTTCCTGCTGAAGCAAGGGCCAGTTCGTTGCGAGCGCTAATAGTTTCTTGAACAGCTTCTGCTTGGGCTAAGTCAATTTTTCCATTCATAAAGGCCCGAAAAGTGAATTCGCCTGGCTGTGCTGCACGTGCCCCGGCCTGAATCACGACATCGAGAAGGCGTTGGGAAATAAGGGAACCTCCATGACAATGAAATTCTACAGTAAGTTCACCTGTATAGGAGCGAGGGGCGCGCATCACCAATGCGAGACCCGTATCAATGACCTCCTTTTCTCTCAAAAATTTTCCATAATGGGCAGTGTGCGAGGCAAAAGAAAAAATATCACCCGAGAAAACACGTGCTGCAATTGTCAAAGCCTCAGAGCCTGAAATCCGGATAATAGCAACGCCGCCCTCTCCCGGTGGTGTCGCAATCGCAGCAATAGTTGTTAGTGGATCATAGGCACGCATAGAGATGGAGTATAGCATCGGATCTCTTTCGAAGGAGACCAATTTTTAGAGATGACGTAGAGAGGTCGTGATCAAGGACGCGAGATCGTCTTGAGTAGGTGTATGGGACAGGGCATTTGCAATTGCTTTCTGCGCTTGCAACGCGTTGTATCCCAGGTTGATAAGTGCATTCATCGCATCTGAAACAAGAACATTTTGACCTGTAGGGTCAAGGGTTAATAAGGCGATCTGCTTTTCTTTGGGGTGGAGGCGGTCTCGCATTTCGATGACAAGTCTTTCGGCGGTTTTTTTGCCTATTCCAGGAATTTTACATAAAAGAGGGAGTTGACCCTGATTAATCGCGGCATAAAGGGTATTGAGTTCCATATGGCCGATGATTGCGAGAGCGGTTTTAGGGCCGATCCCCGAGACTTCGCAAAAGGAAAAAAATAGATCACGCTCCTCGCAACCTAAAAACCCATAAAATGTTTGGGAGTCTTCTCGTATGACGTGCGCGACATAGAGAAAAATTTCTTGACCTATCGTCGGCAGCCTGCCGTAAACACTTAGAGGAATAAGGAGGCGGAAGCCGATACCACCTACTTCGATTATTACCTTAGAAGGGGAAGAAGAAACGAGTCTTCCGCGTACATATTCATACATAGTTTATCTTGCTAAGTTTTTGGGTCCAGAGGTCAAGAGGTTTTTCGTTAGGGGAATTTTTAATACTATTCGATCGATCTTTTTAATTGGAGAGCAAAAAACTCAGTAACTGAAGAGAAATTAGTTCGTAAATAATTTTTTAGAAGTATGGGCATGACATAAGGCGATTGCTAAAGCATCCGCTGCATCATCGGGTGTAGGTAACTCGGAAAGATTGAGCAAAAGTTGGACCATCCGTTGGACTTGTTCCTTGCTGGCGGCTCCTGTTCCTACAACGGCAAGCTTCGCTTTAGTTGGAGCATATTCAAAGATAGAAATTTGCTTGCGGGCAGCGGCTAATATAGCCATTCCGCGAGCAATTCCTAATTTCATGGCAGTTTGGACATTTCGATAAACAAATTGCGTTTCGATAGCTAGAGCATCAGGTTGATATTTTTCTATTAAGGCTTCGATACCATTGAAGATGATCAGGTAGCGCTCGGATGCTGGTAGACGTGGGGGTGGGCGTATACAACCAAAATCTATGACTTGGGGAGCGGGATTGCTGTTGCGGATAATACCAAACCCTGTAATTTGAGTCCCAGGGTCAATCCCCAAAATAATAGAAGGTTTTTCCATAAAAAAATTTTAGCGGCTATGGATCTATTTTTTGAATCTGAAAAAGGTTCATAATAGAAATAGATTCGCTAGAGAAGTTCATACAGTTGTTCAATTATAGTTCTTCATACGCTGTTTGCTATTTTTTGGGATAGATGGGATCATAGCGGTGTTTTTTTTGCATGGATAAAATGAGCGATCTAAGGAAAGTCGAATTTAAAAATATTATAGTCAGAATGCCGAACTGGATTGGGGATCTCGTGATGTCCACACCGGTGCTAGCCGATCTACGAACGCGCTTTCCCACGGCTAAAATTACGGCGATGACGCGAGAACCTTTAGGAATCCTTCTTCAAGAAGACCCTCATGTAGATGAACTTTTTTCTTTCCACAAAGTGAATACTTTCGGCAGGCATGATGAAAAACGTCGTATTATCGAAAAACTTCGAGAAGGGAAATATGACTTAGGTGTCTTACTCACAAATTCCTTTTCTTCAGCTTGGTGGTTTTGGCAAGGCAAAGTCCAAAAACGATTGGGCTTTTCTGCTAACGCACGTGGTTGGTTTTTATCCAAAGCGGTTCAGTTTCCTGAAGAACGGAAACACCAGCACATTGTTCTTACCTATAAGAAATTACTCGAACCTCTTGGCATTGCGATATCTTCCACCCCGCCTAAGCTCTACCTTTTGCCTGAAGAAATTGAGCATGTAAAACAAGTGCTCACTTCATTTGATATTCCGCTTGATCGTCCGCTCATTGGTATCAATCCAGGAGCTGCTTATGGCTCGGCAAAATGTTGGTTGCCTGAGCGCTTTCGTCAAGTTGCCCTCGAGATACTCGATAAGACAGACGCTTCTGTGCTGTTTTTCGGAGATGGAAATGGTATATCTTTAGTCAAAGAGATTTGCAGCGGTCTTCCATCGCGTATCTATAATCTCGCTGGAAAAACCTCTTTACGCGAATTAGCGAGCATCATCTCGTTGTGTAATGTTTTACTAACTAACGATAGTGGACCCATGCACATAGCCGCGGCCCTAGGAACGAAGATTGTGGCTTTATTCGGCTCTACCGATGCCGTGGTAACAGGACCCTATGGATCGACAGGAATCATTCAGAAAAGCGTCAGTTGCTCCCCTTGTTTTAAACGGACCTGCCCTATTGATTTTCGGTGCATGAAAGGGATCACTGCAGAAGAGGTCACCGCTGCAATCTTGCGAATTTTGAAAACCTAATTGACTAAATTCATGATCAGGACACTCAAACATCTATTCGTTCCCAACCCTCTTGATGATATTCTAAGTGATGCCGTAGATAGAGGACTGAGAAAAATTCTTATCGTTTGGAACAGGGGATTAGGGGATATTGCTTTAGGGTTATTCCCTCTTACCCATCGTATTCGTGAATACCTTCCTCAGGCAGAAATTACTTTTCTTACGCGACCCGATCTTGAAGAAGGGTTTTTACTTTTGCACGATATTGCCGTGATTTCAAGCCCTACTATCAAAAGAGGAAAATCCTTCTCTGTCGAGGAAGAGTTGAGGAAAACCGGCCACTCACCAGCTGATTTTGATCTTATTATGGAAAAGCCTGACCCCACGCGCTGGCTTTATCCCCAGATTGGGAAGCTAACGCCTAAGCTGACGTGGAGAAGCGAATGGGACACTCTTCATAAAAAATTCGTAGATACCTCTAGTGGAATTTCGATTGGTGTCCATGTGCAAACAGAAACCAATTATAATTATGAAAAAAATTGGCCTGTCGATCACTGGCGTCGATTTTTTGCAGAAGCAAAAAAGCTCGACGCACGCATTTTCCTATTTGGGTTCAGTCCGCAACCTGTTTTTGAAGGTGAGAACATTGTAGATTTACGAGGAAAGACGAATCTTCTCGAAATGTTATCGATTATTAAAAGTTGCTGTACCCATCTGGTTGTTCCCGATTCAGGTGTTCTTTGCTTGGCTTACTATTTGGATATCGTTATGCCTTTACATATCGTTTCTCTCTGGGCCGATCCACGGCAAGGGATTTTACGGCAAAAAGTGGCTTCTCCTAATCCTGCTCTTATGCACATGCCGTTTGTTGGGAGGAACAAAGACACTTCTCGGATACCTGTAGAAGAGGTATTGCAAGCTCTGAAGAGTAAGGGAACATGCAAGCTCAAGAAATTTTAAATAAACTCCGTAGTCTAACAGACAAGCTCGGTCAATCTCACCTAGTTAAAGGATTGAATTCAGAAGAAGAAGCAAGAACTCTTCTGGAAGCGCTTGCAAAATTGCCTGCTGATCTTTTGCAAAAACAACGCGAAACTCTTCAGCCTCGATCCGCAGATTCAAGTTCGATTCAGCCTTATAACGATTACATTTTACGTTCTGCTATTGAGATTAAGCCCCAGCACAATCTCTTAGGAAAAGTCGGATATATCTTGCTGGCTGGAGGACAGGGAACGCGATTAGGGTGGAAGGGTCCAAAAGCACTTTTTCCTCTATTTCCTGAGAATGGGAAAACGCTTTTAGATCTCCATATAGAAAATTTGCGTAAGAGCTCTTCTAATCTTCCTATTGCGATTATGTGTTCGCCGTTAAATGTCGACGCTATTCGAGCGCAGTTATCACCTTCAGAAAACATTGAGCTGTTTGTACAAGATCTTCTTCCTCTACTTGATCCTCTAGGAAATTGGTTTTTAGAGGGGCCTGGAAAATTATGCCAAGGTCCAGATGGGAACGGCAGAGTTTTCCATTACTTGCAGAGAGCGGGTATTTTGCCGAGGTGGCAAAAATTAGGAATCGAACATATTGCCATTTTACCCATCGATAACCCCCTAGCTTCTCGTATAGATCCTACGTTTATTGATTTTCATTACCGCTGTGGATGTGATGTGACCACTGCTTGTATTCTACGAGATGATCCCTTCGAAAAAGTTGGAGTCTTAGCTAGACAAGATGATAGACCCTGCGTTGTTGAGTACAGTGAGATTGGTCATGCGGAGCGGGTCGCTCAACAAGCAGACGGTTCACTTGTTTACTCCTTAGCTAATATTAATATTTTCCTTTTTCGTATGCGATTGGCTAAGAAATTAGTGGATAAAGATTTTCTCTGGCACGTAGCAAAAAAAAGAGCCTCATGTTTCCATGCTTCGGATTGTTCGATAGAGGAGATTTCAGCAGCAAAATTAGAAACATTTCTCTTCGATGCTCTAGGTGAAACAGTGAGAATGCCTGCTCTCGTCTATAAACGCGAAGAGATCTACGCGCCTTTAAAAAACGCTACTGGAGAGAAAAGCCCTGAAACGGTGCGGAAATCCATTTCTAGAATATCCGTAGATCGCTAGAGTTGAAAAACGTTTTTTGATACTTCTTGCATATTGAAAAACTCTTTACTTGATTATGATCAAATTGGGAGGCAACCACCATGAAGATCGCGTATTTAGGAGCTGGTACTTGGGGTTTTTGCCTGGCATCGCTTCTCGCTTCTAAAGGAAACGAAGTACGATTATGGACGGCGAATCCTGAATTTGCCAAACTTTTGGCCAGAACACGCGAACATCCCAAATTGCCACGCCATAAGGCCCACGAAAGAGTGCATTTTACTCATGATCTTGGGTATGCAATTGAGGGCTGTGACTGGTTAGTGGAATCTGTTACTTCTAAAGGCATTCGCCCTGTATTTGAGCAAGTTCTTGCAGCGGGCAATGTGAATTGTCCTATTGTCATTACTTCAAAAGGCATCGAACAAAATAGTGGATTGCTTTTAACAGAAGTAGTTTCGGAAGTTCTTGGAGAGAGTCTTCGTGGTAATATTGCTTGTCTAAGTGGACCTTCGCATGCGGAAGAAGTGATTCAGCATCTCCCTACATCTGTGGTAGCTGCTGCGTATGATGCGACATTGGCCTTTAGTATATGCGAATTATTTTCGACTCCTTATTTTCGTGTCTACCCCAATACAGATTTGATCGGAGTTGCATTTGGGGGTGCCTTGAAAAATATCATCGCCATCGCTTGTGGGATTGCAGATGGTTTGGGTTTTGGCGATAATACAAAAGCTGCACTCATGACGCGTGGGTTGCACGAAATTCGTAAATTGTCGATCACCAAAGGCTGCCGCTCAGAGACATTAAATGGCTTAGCCGGAATGGGAGATCTCTGCGTGACATGTCTTTCCAAACTCAGTCGAAATTATATGTTTGGGCGCTTGATCGCAGAAGGTTTGCATCCGGATGCTGCGCGAGAAAAAATTGGTATGGTTGTCGAAGGTGCTTATACTTG
>Ga0207143_1060_pt1 | contig 14753 bp, 17 predicted proteins | sample Alteio_BWMinHeat_3_FD_153566 | JGI IMG/M metagenome (GOLD analysis project Ga0207143, IMG submission 153566) | Enriched cells from forest soil in Barre Woods Harvard Forest LTER site, Petersham, Massachusetts, United States -... | ecosystem: Environmental > Terrestrial > Soil > Temperate forest >... | reverse complement strand
ACGGGTTCTATTACCTCCGTACAAGCAGTTTATGTGCCAGCCGATGACTTAACCGATCCATCACCTGCTACAACCTTTGCTCACTTAGATGCAACCGTTGTGTTATCACGACAAATCGCTGAATTAGGCATTTATCCTGCGATTGATCCATTAGATTCTACCAGCCGTCAATTAGATCCTTTAGTGGTTGGTCAAGAGCATTATGAAGTGGCATTAGCCGTTCAACGAACGTTACAACGTTACAAAGAATTAAAAGACATCATCGCCATTTTGGGTATGGATGAATTATCCGAAGAAGATCGTCAAATTGTTGGACGCGCGCGTCGTATTCAGCGCTTCCTCTCACAACCCTTCTTTGTTGCTGAAGTCTTTACTGGCACGCCTGGTCGTTATGTTTCTACCAAAGAAACTATCCGCGGCTTTAAGGGAATTTTGAGTGGTGAATATGATCACTTGCCAGAACAAGCTTTCTACATGGTTGGTACCATTGATGAAGCGGTTGAAAAGGCAAAATCTCTATGACATCGCCAACGCTTCGATTAGACATTGTTAGCGCAGAAAAACAAATTTTTTCTGGTGAAGTGGAAATGGTATTTGTGACGGGTGAAACAGGTGAGTTAGGCATTGCACCCGGTCACTCACAATTACTGACCAACTTAAATCCTGGACAAGTACGCGCACTATTGCCTAATAAAGAAGAAGAATTATTTTATATTTCTGGCGGGATGCTAGAAGTACAGCCTTATATTGTTTCCGTCTTAGCTGATACCGCCATGCGAGCGGATGATATTGATGAAGCTTCAGCTATCAGCGCACGCGAACAAGCGGAAAAACTCTTGTCTGGGAAGGTCTCTGCGATTGATTTAGCAAGAGCGACTTCGGAATTATCCCAACTCACCGCACAAATCAATACCATTCGACAGTTGAAAAAGAAGATGCGGGTGAGGTAACGTTACAACCAATAAACCGTTTTCACCATTATCTTAGACATGAAATTCATCGCGAGCTTAACTGGGCTTGGAAGTTCTTTGGCACCTGAGATAATAGCTTCATCTCGATGCTTTGCTTCATCGTTTTCCATTTTTTTTAAGATTTCATAACTGCGTTGATCGGTGGCGGGTAATAAATTTAAATGTTTTTCTAAATGGTTGATCACCTGGCGTTCCGTTTCTGCGACGAATCCTAAACTCCATTTATCACCAACCATTCCCGCTGCCATGCCAATACAAAACGAACCGGCATACCAGAGAGGATTTAAGTAACTCGTGTGGCTGCCTAACTCATTCAACCGTTGTTTACACCAAGCCAGATGATCGCCTTCTTCAATCGCGGCTTGCTGCATTTTTTCTTGAATCACCGGTGAGCGAGAAACGAGACCTTGTCCGTGATATAAAGCTTGAGCACAAATTTCACCTGTGTGGTTAATTCGCATCAGGGCTGCAGCATGTTTGCGTTGTTCTGTCGTCATCGGATGATCTTCAACCGATTTTGCAGGATAAGGCTGACCGGTTGTGATCGCATTATTCGTCAATGCCCGTACGACTTGGTCAGCGCCAAGGCAAAGTCGGTCAAATAAGGTGTAATCGCGGGTTTTGTTCATGGTTTGCATTGATTTTACACTTTGATCCATTATACTTCCAGTCCATGATAACCACATTTCCAAATCAATTTCAGACTGAACTTGTTAGAAAGCACCCTCATTTACCCGCTCGAGTGATGCGAATGCGCACGCCGCATGGTGAGGTCCTCACGCCGTCCTTTATGCCAGTTGGCACAAGAGCGATGCTGAATTATGTCACTACAGAAGACTTACACAACAGCGGTTCTGAAATTATCTTAGGGGGCAATACCTACCATATGCTATGCACCCCAGGCATGGAGGTGATTGAAAAAATCGGCGGGATGCATCGATTTATGGGTTGGCCTAAGTCGATGCTGACCGATAGCGGTGGTTTTCAAGTATTAAGTCTCTCTAAAAATGGCACTATCTGCATCGTTGATGAAGATGGGGCGCATTTTAAACATCCGATGACAGGCAAAATCATCCATCTGAATTCTAAAACCTCCATCCAAGCGCAAAAGATCATTGGTGCTGATATCATTATGGCTTTCGATCAGTGCACGCCAGAAACGGGCGGAAGAGAAGCTGCACTTGCTGCCTTGGATCGAACGCACCGCTGGCTGGTATCCTCCAAAGAAGAACATGAAAAACAACCACATTCCGCTTATGGTTTCAAACAAGCTTTATTTGGCATCATCCAAGGCGGTAGCTTTAGGGATTTACGCGAACAAAGCATTGAATTTATTTTGAAACAAGACTTAGATGGGATTGGTATCGGTGGTGAAGTCATTGGTTTTGATATGCCAAAAACGTGTGAAATCATCGATTGGGTCAGGCCAATGCTGCCGGAAGACAAAGTGCGATATACGATGGGTGTAGGCTTGCATCCCCAAGATTTAATCGATGTGGTGGGAAGAGGCGTGGATATCTTTGATTGCGTCGCCCCCACGCGTAATGCACGCCATGGGACTTTATATTATGGTCAAATAATAGAACGGGATGGTTGGCTTGCGTTTGAAAATGAGGGTGATAATTGCCGTATTCTCATTAAAAAGAGCCAATATGCGAAAGATGAAAACCCCATCCTACCAGGATGCGGTTGCTATACCTGCCAACACTTTTCCCGAGCGTATTTGCATTATCTTTTCAAAGAGGGGCTGATCGCCTACTTTCACCTAGCCAGTATTCATAATATCCATGTCATGCAAAGCGTGTGCACGAAGATGCGGGAAATAATTCTTCACGCAAGTTAACTCTACTCTGTATAATATGTAGCCTGGACACGCTTTTTGTGTCCGGGAACAACATAGGCTTCCTGGACACAAAAAGCGTGTCCAGGCTACTCAAAGTCACAAGGATGTACTTTATGATCTGTCACGCCATACAAGCCGATTTAGAAATGGTATTCCGCGTCGTCTTTGCTTGTCTGCTCGGCTGTTTAATCGGCTGGGAGAGGGAGCGACACCGCGCGACAGGAACCTCAGCTGGGATTCGCACTTACGGTGCCATCGCCTTAGGCGCTTGTGCTTATGGTGTCATTGGCGCTTACATTTCCGGTGCAGATCCTTCCCGCGTGGCATCACAAGTGGTAACAGGCATTGGCTTTTTAGGCGGCGGCATTATTTTCCGCCAAGGCGATTATGTAACAGGGCTCACCACTGCCGCCACGCTCTGGGCAACCGCAGCCGTTGGTTTAGCCGTTTCCGTTGGCATGTATTTCCCTTCTATCTTAATCGCGCTATTGATGTATTTATTACTTTATTTGCCGAGGATGAAGTGGTGGAAGAAGATTTCGTCGAAGTGATATTTCCATTGATTTTTAAGGAAAAATTCACGACTATTCCGACACCTATTCCGTTTTAGTCTTGACTATTCCGGCATTAGTGTCATAATAGTCGGATGAAACGCTATCTTCAAAACCACATCTTGCACGATCTTCCTGAAAAGATCGTATTATTAACTGGCCCTCGTCAATGCGGTAAAACCACATTGGCCAAGCAATTGTATCCTTCTTTCGATTATTTAAATTATGATTCTGCTGAAAATAGAGTCGCCCTAAAAAAACTTAGTTGGGATAGAAGTAAACAACTCATTATTTTTGATGAGTTACATAAAATGAAAGGTTGGAAAAGATGGTTGAAAGGAATTTATGATACAGAAGGTATTCCACCAGAAATATTAGTTACCGGCAGCGCTCGGTTAGATCTTCACAAGAAGATGGGGGATTCTCTTGCCGGCCGTTATTTTCAATTTCGTTTACATCCGCTAGATTTAAAAGAAATAGTTAAACTGGATGGAGGATCACCAGATAATATTTTTGATCAGCTTTGGCGTTGTAGTGGATTTCCTCAACCCTACCTAAAAGACAATCCAACTTATTATCGGCGTTGGCAAAGCACCCATTTAGAAGTCATTCTGCGACAAGATTTAATTGACCTCTATTCAGGAAGAGATATTCAAGCGATAGAAACATTAGTGATTCTTTTAAAAGAAAGGGTAGGCTCTACTATTTCTTACGCAAATTTAGCTCGTGATTTAGAACGAGATGCTAATACGATTAAGCGTTGGTTACAATTACTCGAAAATCTTTATATTATTTTTCGCGTTCCTCCTTATCATAAAAATATCGCTCGTTCTTTACTAAAAGAACCAAAATATTATTTCTATGATTTTGCCTGCATTGAAGGAAATGATGGCGCAAAATTAGAAAATATGGTTGCTTGCTCACTCTTAAAAGAATTGCAATACATAGAAGACACTCGAGGTATTAAAACAAATTTGCATTTTATGAGAACAAAAGACGGTCTTGAAATGGATTTTTTAATTTGTGTAAATAAAAAACCGACCCATATGATTGAAGTAAAATTATCAGTTGGTGAGCCAGCAAAAAATTTTAATTATTTCCATCAATACGTCCCTTCAGCAAAACAAATTCAATTGGTGAAAGAGTTAAAGCGAGAGACAACTTATCCAACTGGCCTTGAAATTCGTTCGCTTATTTCCTGGTTAGCGAATTATTCATTTTAGTTATTTAGGGACAGCAACAATTCTGCCGGATTAATTCAAGACCGCTCTCTTATAGCGGCAACCAACTTATTTAACAAATCATCCGGATCGTACAATATTTTTATACCTTCCGAAACAACACGTTTTGTCCCCTCATCAACTGGAGCTGTATTTATCCATTCTCTTGTCGTAACGCCAAACTCAACCTCATAGGAATTTTTGTAATGAACATGCAGTGATGTTAAAATACCATAATTAACACGTTTAACACTTTCTACTTCGCCAAAAATATTAATCCAATCATGCTCTATCAGATAAAAATCCGGCTGTTTTGCCAAAATTACTATATCGATATCAGAATCTGGATGCGCTTGATTTCTGGCATAAGAACCAGTTAACGCAACACCTAGTATTGTATTCTGCGATTTTGCCCAATCTTCAATATGTTTAAGAAACCCAGTAATATCTTTTAAAGTATTTAACGAAATGATTTTTTGTAATAAAATACAAGTGACATTAATTAGTTCCTCTAACAGTCTTTCATCAACTTCAAAATAACCTTCGTATTCAGCAACATTACGACGATTATGGCATAAATCTAGTACTCGCCAAGTATCAGGCCCAAGATCTAATGTATAAGGAAGAACTTGGAACACAACATATCGACTATTGGATCGATAGCCTTTTTTGCGAAGTGCCGCTAAAGAGAGTGAATGTGCCGCGTTATATGCCAAGTCAAATCGACTCTCCAATGAAAGATTAGGATTCTTTGCATCGTTTAAACGAACCTCGCCCGATCGAACTAAATTGATATATTCACTTTCATTAAAAGGCTCACTTTTTAATTGGCCGATTTTCACAAGGTTTTCCAATTGCTTTAAGCTCATCCTGTGTCCCTATTAAGAATATTTTTGGTTGTTTTGTTATTCGTAAAACAAAATGATTACCCCCATTTTGTTTTTTTACCCACTCATCGTTTGTATAAAAAGTGGGGTTGATCTTTCGATTTAATTGGTGCTCCAATTTAGACGATTTTTTAAAAAAATCGCTGTAAGATAATGTGTCGGTTATTAATATCAAATCAATATCACTTTTCGCTGAATCTTCTTGCTTTGCAACCGAACCATAAATAAATGCGATGGAAATTCCCTTACTGATTGGTATTAGCTCCTTTTTAATAATATCTGCCAAACCAAATGTTTTTAGAATAATACTCCTTAATTCTGAAAAAAAAGGCATCTCTCGATTCGCTTGGTAGCGCTTTTGATTGCCTTGTTCTGATACTGAGATAAATCCTGTGGCTGTCAGCTTCGATAACTCACGCTGAATTGCACCTGTACCTGATTCAGACAACCGAATGATTTCATTAGTATAAAAATCACGATCGGGCTGCCCATACAGTAAGCCCAATACTCGCTGTTGGGTTTGGGAGAAAAGAACATTGGCTAGGCTCGGCTTCTTAATACTCATATTGGGTATTATAATACTCAATATAGGTATTTTCAACAGTTAGATAAAAAAAGTGATTTGCAAAACGGCTTTGATTTAAATTTATAACTCCGGCAAAAACAAAAAGCGTTTTTGCCGGGCTACGGTTAAGCTTGTGCGGTGTTTACTAGTTCTTGCAGTTCGCCCGCTTCATACATTTCAGACATGATATCGCTACCACCGATGAATTCGCCTTTGATATACAATTGTGGAATCGTCGGCCAGTTGGAATAGGCTTTGATGCCTTGACGAATTTCTTCATTTTGTAATACATCGACGGTGGTGAATTTCGCACCGCAGGATTTTAAAATATTGACAGCGCGCGCGGAAAAGCCGCACATGGGTAATTCTGCATTGCCTTTCATGTATAAAATAATGGTGTTGTCGGTAATTTGTTGTTTGATGCTGTCTTGTGTGGACATTTTCATTTCCTCTTGATTTAAAGGTTCCCGGACACAAAGAGCGTGTCCGGGTTACATATTATAATAATCCGAGTTGTAGTTTTGCTTCGTCACTCATCATGTCTCGGCTCCAGGGTGGATCAAACACGAGTTCCACTTTCACTTCTTTCACGCCGTGAATTTGACGTATTTTTTCTTCCACTTCTCCGACTAAGACCGGGCCCATCCCGCAGCCAACGGCCGTCAACGTCATTTTAATTTCAACATTAAAATCATTCAAACCTAATGGCAAAACTTGGCATTCATAAATTAAGCCTAAATCCATAATATTCACGGGGATTTCAGGATCAAAACAAGTTTTAAGCTGCATTGCAATTTTATCTTCGACCGACCCTTCCGCTTGGTTAATATCTGGCGAATCTAAAATAACTAAACCTAACGCATCACCATCCTTTCCCGCTACTCGAACTAAATTTCCATTCACGTGCAAGGTATAAGCGTTACCCAACGCTTGCGTCACATAAACTTGCGTGCCCGCTTGCAATGTCACTGTCACACCGGAAGGAATCAGTGCCGCTTCCACTTCTCTCAGTACTTCTATGGCGGTTTGTTGATACACGTGACTTTCCCCGCTTATTTATCAATGTTAAAGCTTTCACCGCAGCCGCAGCGATCGCCTTCTTTAGGATTCGTAAACACTAATTTTTTTTGTTTTAAACCCGATTTATTATCGTCAATATAATCGATTGTCAGATTCTGCAAGAGATCTAACCATGCCGTATCGATATACAAGCTAACACCATCTTGTAATGCCATCACTTGATCATTTGGATTGATGGTTTCAACGATAGTTGGCAAATAAGCATAACCCGAACAGCCTGTTTTTTTCACCGATAAGCGAAAACCCACACCCTGATTTTTTTCTATCACCTTTTTAATATAATCTTCTGCTTGCTGGGTGATCGTAATCTGTAATGTCATGGCGGCCTCTTTATTCTGTGCTCACTGGATTGGGATCATTGGCCAATGCCGCATTCAGCGTATGCCATGCTAATGTGGCGCATTTAACTCTGACAGGAAATTCCGCAACGCCTGCAAATATCGCTAGCTTACCTAACATAGCATCTGCTTCTTTTCCTTCGGTCACTAATTGATGAAAGCAGCCAAATAGTTTTTCGATTTCAGGAATGGATTTTCCTTTGACGGTTTCTGTCATCAATGAAGCAGACGCCATCGAAATGGCGCAACCTGTGCCTTCAAAACGTACGTCTTCTACCTTGCCATCACGTTCATAGAGATAAACCACTAATTTATCGCCGCAAAGCGGATTGTGTCCGGCATGTTGATAATTCGCATGCGGTAACTTTCCCGAATTTCGCGGATGTTTGCCATGGTCAACAATCATCTCTTGGTAAAGCTCTCGTAATGACATGATTATCCTCTAAACATCGTTTCAGCTAACTTAATCCCATCAATCAATGCATCCACATCACGTTCCGTATTATAAATACCCAAAGAAATACGTACTGTTGCTGGGACTTGGAAACGCTCCATCAATGGCATCGCACAATGATGGCCGGCTCGAATCGCAATTCCTTCATGATCTAATACGGTACCGATATCATGTGGATGAATATCTTTCATCACAAAAGAAATCACGGCTAATTTAGGTTTTGCCGTTCCAATCAAACGTAATCCTGAAATATTTAATAACTTTTCTTCTGCATAAGCCAATAAAGTTTGTTCATGCGAATAAATGGCTTCCATCCCAAGTGATGCGACATAACGAATCGCTGCGTGTAATCCTACAACACCAGCAATATCCGGTGTACCCGCTTCAAATTGGTGCGGCGTTTTAGCATAAGTGATATGCGAAAATGAAACTGTTTCAATCATACCGCCGCCGCCTTGATAGGGTGGCATCACATCTAATAGCTGTTTTTTGCCGTACAACACGCCAACGCCCGTTGGCCCATATAATTTGTGCCCGGAAAAGACATAGAAATCGCAATCCAGGTCTTGCATATCCACCGGCATGTGCGGAACCGCTTGCGCGCCATCCACTAACACTGGCACATGATGTGCGTGCGCGATCACCGTCATTTCTTTAATCGGATTAATAGTGCCCAATACGTTGGAAGCGTGACTCAGCGCAACCAGCTTCGTTCGCGGTGAGAATAAACTTTGATAAGCAGATAAATCGATCGCGCCTTCATCCGTAATGGGAATCACTTTTAATTGGATGCCAATTTGTTCTTGTAGCTGATACCACGGCACAATATTGGCATGGTGTTCCATTTCGCTCAGTATAATTTCATCACCGGCTTTTAACTGTGAGCGGCCATAGCTTTGCGCAACCAAATTAATGCCTTCTGTCGCGCCCTTAACAAAAACAATTTCTTCTCGATGTTTCGCATTGATGAATTTAGCTACCGCATCGCGAGCATTTTCATACAAATCCGTGGCGCGTTCGCTTAATTCATAAATACCACGATGAATATTGGCATAATCATGCGTATAAAAATGCGAAATCGCATCAATCACTTGTCGGGGCGTTTGAGCAGAGGATGCATTGTCTAAATAAATCAGCGGTTTTCCACGATTTGTTTGCTGCAAGATCGGAAAATCCAACGGACTCACTGACAGTCGATTAACTGCTACTTTCGTACTATTCATCATGGCGCATCCTCTTTTCAATGTGCGCCTTGATGTTCGGCTCATCAATTCGTTGTATTACTTCATTTGCAAACCCTTGCAGCAAAACATTCACCGCTTCTGTTTTTTCCATGCCACGAGAGCGCAAATAAAACAGTGCATCTTCATCTAGCTGCCCCGTCGTCGCCCCATGTTTGCACTTGACATCATCTGCGTAAATCTCTAATTCGGGTTTTGCATAAGCTTCTGCGTCATTTGACAGCAATAAATGATGATTAGCTTGGTGTGCGACAATTTTTTTGGCATTTTTTTCAACGTGCAAACGACCGTTAAATACGGCGCGAGATTTGTTTTCCAATATGCCTTTATATAACATCTCGCTTCGCGTAAAAGCGGCAACATGGTTAATATCAATATGATAATCCACATATTGATTATCATGGTTTAATTGATATAACCCTGCAGTTTGACATTCAGCACCCGCTTCTGATAAGTGCACCTGCACATCATCACGTGCAAATTGTGCGCCACAACTAAAATAATTTAGGTTAACGATACTCTCTTTTTGTTGGGTAACAATGGTATTGGCTAAGTGAATCGCGTTAAGTTGCTCACGTTGTATTTTGTAATAAGAAAGCTTTGCTTGCGCTCCCACTTGAACATTCATCGCTATATCGGACAAATAAGCTTGATCCGATAAAGACAGATGTTCTTCGATAAGGGTCAATTGACTAGATTTTCCCATTCGAATCCGGTAACGCGGTTTCGAGATAGTTGGTTCATTAACCGTATTAACTGACAATAGATGGATAGGATGATCTAATTGGTGTCCATCAGCGATATGAATGTCTAACCCATCGCGAACGCTCACTTCTTTTGGCAAAAAAGAAAGGTCTGATAATGTCGGGGAATAATAACCATTCACCAACACTAAGAAAATAACCTTCGTGTGATTCAATTTGTATGGTTGAATCTGCTGTTCTAAGTGGTGATCATTGGAAAATAGTGTTGCTGGTGCAAAAGATTGCTTTTGCAACCAGCTCAAATCAGCATACTTCCACCGCTCATCAAATCTGGCGGGAAAACCTGCTTCTATAAATGACTCCCAATGTGATTTAGCTATCATGTTGTTCACTCGTTTTCTATCCAGCCATATCCTTTGGCTTCTAATTCTAACGCCAATGCTCTATCGCCTGATTTGAGTATTTTGCCATTCGCCATCACATGCACCACATCCGGTTGGATGTAATCTAACAAGCGTTGATAGTGTGTCACCACTAACATACTTCTCTCTGGGCTGCGGAGCGCATTCACACAGCGGCCAACCATTTGCAAGGCGTCAATATCTAAACCCGAATCCGTTTCATCTAAAATAATAAAGCGCGGCTCTAACATCATCATTTGAAGCACTTCATTCCGTTTTTTCTCGCCGCCGGAAAAACCTTCATTCACAGCACGATGTAAGAAGCCTTCATCAAATCCCACTTCTTTCATTTTGCTTTTTACTAACAGTAAAAAATCCGCTGCATCTAACGGCGGTAAATTCTTTTGTTTGCGTAAGCTATTCAGCGCACTTCGCAAGAAATACATGTTATTCACGCCAGGCATTTCGGTTGGGTATTGAAAGGCTAAAAACAAGCCGCGCCACGCGCGCTCTTCCGGTGCCAAGCTTAACAAATCTTCGTCATTCATTAAGACTGACCCAGAAATATCTTGGTAGCCTTCTCGGCCAGCTAACACATTTGCCAACGTGCTTTTACCTGAACCATTCGGCCCCATAATCGCATGTACTTCACCCGGCTGAATTTGCAAATTGACGCCATGCAAAATGCGTTTCATTTGTTGCTTGTCGTCTAGGATAGACGCGTGTAATTCTTTAATGTTTAGCATAGTTACCCCACACTTCCTTCCAAACTCACTTCTAATAATTTTTGTGCCTCTACTGCAAATTCCATGGGCAATTCTTTAAAGACTTGCTTACAAAACCCATTCACAATCATTGAAATGGCATCTTCTGTTTTTAAGCCGCGCTGACGGCAATAAAATAATTGATCTTCGCCAATTTTGGCGGTGGAAGCTTCGTGCTCGACTTGTGCGCTTGCGTTTTTCACTTCGATGTAGGGAAAAGTATGTGCACCACACGTTGCGCTCAATAATAAAGAATCACATTGGGTATAATTTCTTGCTTGCTTCGCGCCCGGCAACATCCGCACTAATCCACGATAGGTATTTTGACCAAAACCAGCAGAAATCCCCTTAGAAATAATGGTGCTTTTGGTATGTTTACCCATATGAATCATTTTGGTGCCGGTATCGGCTTGTTGATGATGATTGGTGAGTGCAACAGAATAAAATTCACCGATGGAATGATCGCCTTGTAATACCACACTAGGATATTTCCAGGTAATTGCTGATCCCGTTTCAATTTGCGTCCAAGAAATTTTGGAATGCGCTCCACGGCAATGGCCGCGCTTCGTCACAAAATTTAAAATCCCACCGCGACCTTGTTCATCACCAGGATACCAATTCTGTACCGTTGAATATTTAATTTTTGCTTTTTCAAGTGCGACTAATTCGACGACAGCTGCATGTAATTGGTTTTCATCACGCATAGGAGCCGTGCAACCTTCTAAGTAACTCACATAACTCCCTTCTTCAGCAATAATTAAGGTTCGTTCGAATTGTCCGCTTTTTGCCGTATTGATACGAAAATACGTAGAAAGTTCCATTGGACATCGCACACCTTTAGGCACATAAACAAAAGACCCATCACTGAATACAGCGGAATTTAATGCAGCAAAAAAATTATCACGGTAAGGAACAACGGTTCCTAAATATTGTTCGATGAGTTCAGGATACTTTTGCACCGCTTCAGAAAACGGACAAAAGATTACGCCTGCTTCAGCTAACTTTTCTTTGAAGGTAGTCGCAACAGAAATACTATCAAACACTGCATCCACTGCAACGCCTGCCAACCGGCCTTGTTCGTGCAGCGGGATACCCAGCTTGTTATAAGTTTCCAGTAGCTTAGGATCGACTTCGGCCAAACTCTTGGGGCCCGATGCGGTGGATTTGGGTGCGGAATAATAAATAATGTCTTGGAAGTTAATCTCGGGCAATTTGAGATGCGCCCAAACCGGTGGCTTTAAGGTTTGCCAATGTTCAAAGGCTTTTAATCGCCAGGCCAGCATAAAAGCAGGCTCATTTTTTTTGGCGGAGATCAACCGAACGATGTCTTCATTCAAGCCGGGCGCGATGGTATCTGAATCGATTTGGGTCACAAATCCATAAGGATATGGTTGGTTGATGACTTCTTGGATCAATTCATTTGCCATGAGATACCCCCTGTGACATGGGTCTCAGCATCTCAAAACTAAATCCAGCTAAAAGGGAATAAGCCATCTTGTTGATTTTTCTCCATTTTCCTTTCGTGGCCAAAGATGAGAGTGATGAGGGTGTTTTCTTGTCAGTCTTCATAATAATTGTGGGGGCATTGTACTATATTCGTACTGACAGGCAAACACTTATTAATTCGGGGGCAATTTATCCGGGGCAAGTCGCTTTCTTGAAGGCCAGGTTGTTGGGTTGGGTTCATGTTTGCCCGCTTCGGAGCGCGCCAATCCATGGCGCTAAGGATGACATCCTGTCATCGACTCGCTAGCAAACAAGAACCCAACCCAACAACCTGGCTGCAAGACTTTGCGTAGCATCTCGTAGCCTGGACACGCTTTTTGTGTCCAGGAACAATATGTTGGTCGTCCCTGGACACAAAAAGCGTGTCCAGGCTACAAGATGCGATCCAAACGATTTTACGGTAAGATGTGCTCCGTGTGTTTTCAGCTTGGTATTTGGCTCAAAAGGACATCGCTAATGCATTACAATAACCTTGGCAAAGCTGGCATTAAAATCAGTGAAATCTCATTTGGTTCCTGGATTACCTTTGGTAAACAAATTGATTTAAACGCGATTAAAGCCCTAATGCATGCGGCATTTGATCACGGTATTAACTTTTTTGATAATGCTGAAGGCTACGCTCACGGTGAAGCTGAAACCTTAATGGGTAAGGCGCTAAAAGAATTTCGTCGTGAAGATTTAGTGGTATCCACTAAAATTTTCTGGGGTGGAAATGGTCCCAATGATACCGGTTTATCTCGTAAGCATTTATTAGAAGGCACTAAGAATTCGTTAAAGCGTTTGAACATGGATTACGTAGATTTATTATTTTGTCATCGTCCTGATCCCAACACACCCATTGAAGAAACCGTATTAGCGATGGATTATCTAGTGCGTTCAGGTTTCGCGTTTTATTGGGGAACATCGGAGTGGAGCGCAGATCAAATTATCGCTGCGCATCATGCGGCTGAAAAATTGAATTGCATCAAACCAACGATGGAACAACCTAAATACAATTTATTTTCTCGGGAACATTTAGAAAAAGATTATCTCCCACTTTTTGAAAAATACGGGATGGGCACCACTATTTGGAGCCCGCTCGCTTCAGGCATTCTCTCTGGTAAATACGAGCATGGAATTCCTCGTGATCGGCTAGCAGGAATACTCAAATGATGCATCATTACGCAATCGACGTGGCTGCTTGCCACAACTTCGCGCATGGTTTTATCTTGAAATCCCGTGACATCATTGATCCAATCCACGCCTAAATTCAAAGCCTTTTCAGCAGTCCCTGCATGTCGTGTATCCACACTGATTTTTGGTGGAATAAGAAAATGTTTTTTTTCAGACAGAATCGTTTTCAGAACCGGTTCCAATCGCGACCATTCCGTTGCTGCGTCAATAGGGGTTGCACTAGGTGCAGTTGATTCAGCACCTAAATCAATGATGTCTGCCCCAGATATCATCAACTTTTCTGCTTGTTTAAGTGCATTTTCGACGGAAAAGAATTGCCCGCCATCGGAAAAAGAATCTGGGCTGACATTAATAATTCCCACTAATTGAGGCGTATCAATCCGCTGATTGATTTGCCGTGTGTGAAAAGGTGCCTCGCCCGAAAAGCGAGAACCTAATGCTTCGGCTATTTCTGCCATCGCTTTTCCTTTAGAAGATCCATTCAAAGGATAAACCCAATCAGACGCCACATCGGCAAAAGGAAATAACTGAAAAGGACGAGATAACATATTCTCACGCGGAATGGATAAGGCTTCTGTTTGAATGATGTTATCGTCCCAAGCGAGGATATCAATATCGATCACACGAGGTCCCCAGCGTTTGCTTTCACGTTCTCGACCCAATGATTTTTCAATTTGTTTTAATTGCGATAATAATTCATGCGGACTGCAATTGGCTTCACATCGAATGGCAAGATTCAGATATGACATATCCCATTCAGATGGCGCATTATCGGGCAATAAGGCATCGGAGATATAAACAGGAGAAACTTGTTGAATGCTTAAACCAGGGATTTGTTTAAGCGCACTCAGTGCTTGCCGCAAATGATGTAGACGATCTGTTAAATTAGAACCTAAACCTAAAATAATCATTTCTTAAAAATCACCATAACTGAAACAAACCCCGTCTTTCACACCCTCAATCTGCGGATGTTTTAACACACGAACCGATAATGCCGATTTTTCTGGTAGAAGAGGATAAGTTATTTGATAAATCTCATAGCTTAAATGCTCGAT
>Ga0207143_1058_pt1 | contig 15222 bp, 15 predicted proteins | sample Alteio_BWMinHeat_3_FD_153566 | JGI IMG/M metagenome (GOLD analysis project Ga0207143, IMG submission 153566) | Enriched cells from forest soil in Barre Woods Harvard Forest LTER site, Petersham, Massachusetts, United States -... | ecosystem: Environmental > Terrestrial > Soil > Temperate forest >... | reverse complement strand
CAAAATGAAATTACCACGCGTTATAGCACGTTATTGCATAAAGCCGATGAAATGCTGGTCTTCAAATACACCATTCAAAATATTGCACATTCGCATAACAAAACCGTGACATTTATGCCAAAACCCTTAGTGGGGGATAATGGCAGTGGTTTGCATTGCCATCAATCATTGGCAAAAGGCGGGAAAAATTTATTTGCTGGTGATGAATATGCTGGTCTGTCTGAGATGGCGCTTTATTACATCGGTGGTATTATCAAACATGCGCGTGCATTGAATGCTTTCACCAATGCTAGCACCAATAGTTATAAACGCTTGGTGCCTGGCTTTGAAGCACCGGTGACGATGGTGTATTCCGAGGGCAACCGATCCGCAGGTATTCGAATCCCGCATGTGTTTAGCGAAAAGGAAAAACGGATTGAAGCTCGCTTCCCAGATGCGCTTGCCAATCCTTATTTAGCTTTTACGGCAATGTTAATGGCCGGATTAGATGGCATTAAAAATAAAATTCATCCAGGCAAGCCGGTTGAAGAAAATTTATATGAATTGCCAGAAAAGAAAGTTAAATCTTTCCCAAGTTTATGTTCTTCGCTCGAACAAGCCTTAGATAGCTTGGAAAAAGATCATGCGTTCTTATTAGAAGGCGGTGTGTTTACCAAAGATATTATCGATGCTTATATCGCCGTCAAACGCGAAGAAGTCATGCGATTGAATATGACAACGCATCCAATCGAGTTTGATCTTTATTTTAGTTCTTAAGGTATTGTAAAGCGCATCATCCTGGAATGTAGCCTGGACACGCTTTTTGTGTCCAGGAACCTGATAATAATGTCCCTGGACACAAAAAGCGTGTCCAGGCTACATTCCTGGATCCACTTAGATTAAGCATGGATCCCAGTTATGTCCTCATTCAAAATCGCCACTTGGAACGTCAATTCTCTCCGCGTGCGCTTACCGCATGTTCTCTCTTGGCTTAAGTCAGCAAAGCCCGAAGTACTCGCACTGCAAGAATTAAAAATGCCCGATGAAGACTTCCCCTACGATGAAATCCGCGAAGCAGGGTACGAAGCAGCAGTATCAGGCCAACGTACCTACAATGGCGTAGCAATCTTAAGCCGCCAACCAGCACATGATAAACTGACAGATCTCCCAGGATTAGATGATCATCAGCGCCGCGTCATGTGCGTGACCATCGGTGATATACGCATTTTAAATTTATACGTTCCCAATGGCGAAAGTGTAGAGTCTGATAAATACCAATATAAACTCAATTGGCTAAAAAAATTAGATGCATACGTAAAGCAAGAATTAAAAAAACATCCCAAGATGATTATCTTAGGAGACTTTAATATCGCACCAGATGAAATTGACGTGCATGATCCTAAACACTGGGATGGCCATGTCTTATTTAGCGCTCCCGAACGTAAAGCACTTAAAGAATTATTACAAATTGGTTTTCACGATTGTTTCAGAGAATTATCACCAACCGATAAGAGTTACAGTTGGTGGGATTATCGTATGAATGCATTTAAACGAAATATGGGATTACGAATCGACCACATTTTAGCAAGTACGACTTTGATGCAGAATTGTAAGGCGTGCCACATCGATAAAATACCTCGGACGCTTGAGAGACCTTCAGACCATACCCCTGTTATTGCTGAGTTTTCAAGTTAGGGCTATTTTTCTCGTTTTTTGAATGGGCCGGCTGAGGATTCTGCCTTGCTTCCCCTACCCATCTTCGGTATCATGCACCCCTAATTTAAAGGGGTTCGTCAGAAATGAAGCCAGAAATTCATCCAGAATATAAAGAAGTTAAGATTGTGTGTGCTTGTGGGAGCGCCTTTACGACACGTTCTACCGTGGGTAAAGACCAAGTGTTGCTAGAAGTTTGCTCTGTTTGCCATCCTTTTTACACCGGTAAGCAAAAAATCGTTGATACAGCGGGCCGTGTTGATCGTTTCCGTCAGAAATATGGCATGAAAGGCAAAGCCCAAAAAGCGGATGATGCAAACAAAGAAGAACCCAGTAAGTAATTGAAATAATAAGAATTACTCAATGTCAGATGAATTGCGCCAAAAAGCGCTTCACTACCATGCCCATCCTATCCCTGGCAAGATCAGTATTGCGCTCAGTAAACCAACTGAGACGCAATATGATCTCTCTCTTGCTTATACCCCTGGGGTTGCAGAACCCGTTAAAGAAATCGCCTTAGACCCTGAGGCGGCTTACCAATATACGAATAAAGGTAACTTAGTGGCGGTCATCACGAATGGGACAGCGGTATTAGGTTTGGGTAATGTAGGGGCGCTCGCTGGAAAGCCGGTGATGGAAGGTAAAGCGGCATTATTCAAGCGCTTTGCCGGCATTGATGTATATGACATCGAGATTGATTGCGATGATCCACAAGATTTAGTCGATACCATCGCCAGAATTGCCCCAACTTTTGGTGGCATCAATTTAGAAGATATCAAAGCACCAGAATGCTTTTTTGTAGAAGCAGAATTAAAAAAACGCTTAAATATTCCTGTACTGCACGATGATCAACAAGGCACGGCAATTGTCGTTGCCGCGGGTTTGTTGAATGCATTAGAAATCCAAAATAAAACTTTATCTGAAGCTAAAATCGTGTGTTTAGGCGCAGGCGCGGCAGGCATTGCGACGGTGCGCTTATTAATCACTTTGGGTGCTAAACAATCCAATATTTATTTAATTGATCGCGAAGGCGTGATTCATCACGAGCGTCAAGATATCAATACACAAAAGAAAGAATTTGCGATTACGACCAGTAAACGTTCGCTGGCAGATGCAATGCATGATGCAGACATCTTCATCGGCGTTTCTGGTCCAAAACTTCTCGCGCCAGAAATGGTGCGAACGATGGCGAAAAACCCTATTATTTTCGCTTTATCCAATCCTGTGCCGGAAATCATGCCGGAAGAAGCATTGCGTGTGCGTGATGATCTTGTGATGGCAACCGGCCGCAGTGATTTCCCCAATCAAGTGAATAATGTGTTGTGTTTCCCTTATTTGTTCAGAGGCGCATTAGATGTACGAGCGACTTGCATCAATGAAGCGATGCAATTAGCTGCAGTTCACGCGATTAAAGAGCTGGCAAAAGAGCCGGTTCCAGAAGAAGTACTCACCGCTTATGGAATTGAGCAGTGTTTCGAATTTGGGCCGGCTTATTTGCTTCCAAAACCGACCGATCCCCGCTTAAAAGAACGTGTCTCCGCGGCTGTGGCGAAAGCTGCGGTCGATTCTGGTGTAGCTAGTCGCTAACCGGAATTGGTTCAATGGGTTGATTTAGGGCGTGTAGCCTGGTTTTCGGTTGATCTCTGATGTTTTTGGCAGATTATTCAAGTTTGTTTGGATCCTATTAATCTTGAGTTCTAAACTTTTTTTATCACCACCATGCAACTCGGCATCTTTTAATGTTTGTTTAGCAAGATTAATCGTTTTTTGTAGGCTGCCCTTTCTTTCGTCTGTGCATTGATCTGGATTTTCTTTCATCATTTGATATGAAGTTTCCATCACTGAAAGCAGGCTGTTAAATTGTTGAATTTTTTCTTGCATGATTTGAGATTGTTTATTAGCTTCCTCAACTCGCTTAGGATCATAAGCAGTAGCAAAGCGACTTTTATCTGTTGGCTTAGCTGCTTCAGGGGGTGGGGAAGCTTTCATAGCAAAACGGCTTACACCAGCGGGTTTAGCTGCTTCAGGAGGTGGGGAAGCTTTCATAGCAAAACGGCTTACACCAGCAGGTCTAGCTGACTCACGGGGTTTTGCTGTTTCTGCATCTGAGCTTAAGGCGGGTGCGATGGGCGCTTCTTTTGGGTGACTAATTAACCACAGCGCTAATTGGTTTTCTAACCTTGGTTTAAAATTATTACACAGATATTCTGATACTTGATCGGAGCCATGGCCATCGAACACAGCACTGAGTCGCGGCTCTGGATTGCCGGTGATCGGTGTGACAATAACAGAAATATTATCGCCCGATCCTGATCGAAGCGCTCCCATTGCCAGGGCGGACGAGATTTCGGCGGGATTTTTATTTTTGTTTTCCACAACAATTTTGGCAATTGCTTCTTCTATGGCAATTTCTTTTGCTTTTGGTTTTAATCCCGCCGGCGCCATCCGTTCAGTCATGCCATCACACGCAGTAATTAAAAAAGCATGGCCCCCCTCAGGAATAGGAATTCGACGGCTCATAACGTCGGGTTCATGGCTGATGCCAGATATATCGTTATCGCCGATTGCACGCGAAACAGCTAGCCTGCCATCAAGTCTATCCTCTACTACCTTGCCGCCTCTTGCTTTTATCTTTTCAAGTTCAGATTCGCTATCGGGACTATGCAACTCATTAAGACGCTTTACAGTCGCTTTTCCATCTTTATCTATCAGTACGACATAAGCAGTACTATCACCCACGTTGGCAGTATGAACAGTATTACCTACCACGACGTTAGCACAAAGGCATGACCCATCACTCAGCTTTTTAGATTCAACCTCAGACTCCATGGCAGCGATAGTACCTTTTAATGCAGTACGCCACTCTGCATCACTCAAACGGCTAGTTTCCTTATTCAGCCCATCAGCAATGACTCGATCTTCCTGAGTATTGCGATATCCCCATAATTCAGTGACACCAATATTATTGTTAGTATCCAGCATTGTATAATTAACCTTACCAGTCTGATCAACTCCCCGGTATTCGCCGCCAATATTATTTTTTGTTACTGGAATTTTTATACCATTAATTAAGTTATGAGGATGATTGCCGTCTTTGCGATCAACTTGAAGATATCCCGCTCCGGGTTGAAATCTCACCCCAAAATGCGTATATACTGGGTTTGGCATATCCACTCCCACGAATGATTATTAATAATTACATTATAGCAGGATTGATAGGCGGGTAGCTTTCTATGGCTATGAGTGCCATCACACTCGTAGCTTTACTTGTTGATTATAAATGATATATTCTGGCCAGGGCTCAAGATGTACCAATAAAAATACCAACTTCGGTTTGCAGAGCTTCTCCTGGTCGAAACATAGAACAAAATATATTGTGTTATCCTTCAAGTTGGAGGACAATCCCAGGGCGAAGGATAACACAAGGCATGCATGGGTATGGCATCAAAGATAATTGGAAGAGAAAATGAAATCCGAATTCTTGAGAATTTTCTAGCATCTAACAGACCTGAGTTTTTGGCAATCTATGGACGGCGAAGAATAGGTAAGACATTTCTTATTCGCAGTTATTTTGAGAATAAAGACGTCATCTTCTTGAATACAACAGGCGCCAAAGATGGGCCGCTGTTAGAACAGATAAGCAACTTTACGAAAAAAATTGGGGATGTGTTTTATAATGGTGCTAAATTAAAAGCGGGTAAGAATTGGAATGAAACATTCGAAATATTGACGGATGCAATAAAATCCAAGTTAGCAGCAGATAAGAAAGTCGTTTTATTTTTTGATGAATTTCCTTGGATGGCAACAAAAAACTCACGATTATTGCAGAATCTTGACTATTACTGGAACCAATATTGGTCAGCTGATTCTAAAATAAAATTAATTATATGCGGTTCTTCTGCGTCGTGGATCAAGGATAAAATTGTTAATAATAAAGGTGGATTGCATAATCGCCTTACTCAAAGAATACCACTAGAACCATTCGATCTTAAAAATACTAAAGCATATTTGAATAGCTTAGGGATCAAGTTAAATAGCGAACAAATTTTGCCAATTTATATGGTTACCGGAGGGGTGCCATATTATTTATCACAAATTGAGAAGGGTTTTTCTGCATCTCAAAATATAGAAAGATTAGCATTTAGACGGAATAGCTTCTTACTAGAGGAATTCGATAATTTGTTTTCGTCTCTATTTGACGACCATGAAATGAATGTCGAATTTGTACGAGCGATTGCTGATAGTCGTTATGGTATTGGGCAAGAAGAGTTGCTGAGAAAAATGGGGACGGCTTTACATGGAGAAAGTGGGATGAAGAAGCTTAGGGCGCTTCAGGATGCAAACTTTATAATCGGATTTAAGCCGCATTTTCACTCTAAGAAAGGTATGTATTATAAGGTCATTGACGAGTATACGTTGTTTTATTTTCATTGGATTGAGCCGATTAGAAAGACATTGTTGGAGAGAGGGTTAACAAAAGGATATTGGGATAAAAAATATAAATCAGCAGGGTGGGATAGTTGGTCAGGTTATGCCTATGAGGCGATTTGCTATAAGCATATTGCGCAAATTAGTAAGGCGCTTGATCTCAGTCCAACTGCAATCCCAAGCACGTGGCGATATGCGCCTAAAAAAGGGTCTAAAGAGAGCGGCGCACAAATTGATTTATTGTTTGATAGGGATGACGACGCGATAACGATATGTGAAATTAAATATACCGATGAGTCTTTTTCTATTACAAAAGCCTATGCGGAAAAATTTAAAAACAAGATAGATGTTTTTAACAGGGTCACAAGAAATAAGAAGCAAATATTTTTAGTGTTTGTCTCAGCTAATGGATTGAAAGACACGATTAATTCCGAAGGGCTCGTGGATGGGGTTGTTACGCTGAAAGATTTGTTCCAGGGAGTCGATTGAAGGGTAAATGAAGAATATATCGGGTTAGAGTACTCTGCTCGTGAATGGTGAGTGTCCCAGAGATGGGAAAGACTGCTCTTTGGTGGCTATGGGGGGACTCGAACCACCGACCTCAGCATTATGAGTGCCGCGCTCTAACCAACTGAGCTACATAGCCAGGAAATATCCAGGAAAGGCGCACATTCTCAAAGGTTTACCTAGGTGTGTCAAGGAGATATTTTGTTTGACTTAAGGCCAAGTTGCTATAGAATGACCACCCTTAAAACTAGTTACTCCAGCCCGATTAGACGTGATTATCAGCTGGTTGACTCCTTGCTTTCACCCCTGGATTTTTATCACAGGCGAAAGCTTATAAACCGAGAGGAGCTTTTTATGAAGCGTAGCAGCAATGCTGAAACGATGCGAGATTACGAAGTCGTATTTCTTGTCCATCCCGATCAAAGCGAGCAAGTCCCCGCAATGATCGAACGTTATAGCAACATTATTTCTCAACACAAAGGCAAGATTCACCGCCTAGAAGATTGGGGACGTCGTCCGCTTGCTTATCCCATTAATAAAATGATGAAAGCGCATTATGTACTCATGAATATTGAGTGCGATCAAGCGACCGTTGATGAATTAAGCGAAAATTTCCGCTACAACGATGCCGTTATTCGCAACATGATTTTACGTGCCTCTCGCGCAGTGACTGAGCCATCACCTATCGCAAAAGAAAAAGATGGGCGCTCCTCGAGCAGTGATTTTGATGGGCCTTCTTCTGATTCAGGCCGTGACCGTGACCGTGATCGCGGTGATCGAGAACGTCGCGAAAGTCGCGAAGAAGAAGCGCGTTAAATCTTATTAACTAAGCAGGATAATTATTATGGCTGTGGCAACTCATTTCCGACGTAAAAAAATGTGTTATTTTACGGCGAATAAAATTAAAGAAATTGATTACAAAGATGTGAACTTGTTGAGAAAATTCATTATGGAAAACGGCAAGATTGTACCAAGCCGTATTACCGGCACGAAAGCTGGTTTTCAACGTAAACTGACTAAAGCAATCAAGCTGGCGCGTTTCTTGGCGTTGCTACCTTTTTGCGATAGACATTAATTTATTTACTGTTGATTGATCCTAATGCGTTTACAACACTGGACAAAATACCTGTTGAGCCACCGCATTCAAGCGTTGGCTCTCACTTTTATCATTACCTTCATTCCGATGATAGGCGTGCTGGGGATTTTATTTGCTGCACTGGTCACCATTCGTAAAGGTATCGTGGAAGGTGCGGCATTCACCATCGCAGCAACCTTACCTTATTGTTTCATCCGGCTTTATGTGCCTGGTGGGGAAGCGGTAGAGCCGCTATTTGTTTGGGTGGCAGTTGCAGTTGGTGCGTTTAGTAACTTTATGACGTGGGTACTGGCTTCAATGCTGAACCGACGTGCCTCTTGGAGTGCTGTGCTCCAAATCGCAGCTTTGTTAGGGGTGTTGTTAATCAGTGTGGTGCATCTGGTTTATCCTGATGTATTTGATTGGTGGGCTAATTTTCTGCATTCTTTGAGTGCGCAAACGCCAGATGCGATTACCGCATTAAAAAGTAATGCTATGCACGCTGATGCAGATAGTATGAAGGAAGCCCAAATCCAAGCGATTAACGCAGCCAAATGGATTGCAACAGGGTCAGTGGTAGGGGTAACGCTTTTAGTTTCCATTATGCAGCTTATCCTTGCTTGTTGGTGGGAAGCGATCGTGTTTAAGCCAGGCAGCTTGCGGTTGGGGCTGAGGCATATACGGTTAAGCCCACTTGCCGGTGTATTATTTATAGCCAGCTTGGTATTTTCTTATTTGGGAAATGCAGTGGTTTTAGATATAATGCCCGTCCTTTATTTGTTGTTTTGTGGAGCGGGCTTAAGTTTGCTCCATTATTTTTTTGGATTATTAAAAACGCCAGTCGCATGGTTTTGGCTGGTGTTATTGTACGCCACGCTGATATTAGCGATGCCGATTAGTGTTGTGGCTATCGCAACGCTCGCATTGCTGGATATCTGGCTGGATTTCCGAAGACGGTTTAAAAAGGTTTAAATATTAATTGAGAGAGAGGGTAAGACGGTGGAAGTTATCTTACTAGAAAAGATCCGCAATTTAGGTGCCTTAGGTGATAAGGTAAAAGTGAAGCCAGGTTTTGCCCGTAATTTTTTAGTTCCTCAGGGTAAAGCGGTTTATGCAAACAAAGGCAATTTAGCTAAATTTGAAGCCCGTCGTGCGGAGCTTGAAAAGAAAGCGGCTGAAAATCATGAAAAAGCGCTCGCAAGACAAGCCACCTTAAATGCTTTGCCTGCGGTTAGCATTGCTGTTAAAGCTGGCGATGAAGGAAAGCTCTTTGGTTCAATCGGTACCCGTGATATTACCGAAGCCTTAAATAAAGCTGGTGCTAATATAGAAAAACGCGAAATTCGTTTATCTTCTGGCTCCATCCGAATGGTAGGCGAATATGACGTCATTATTGAGTTGGATAGTGATGTGACTGCTATCGTGAAAGTGAATATTACCTCAGAAGGGTAATAATTTATAACTCATATATGTAGCCTGGACACGCTTTTTGTGTCCAGGAACATACAAGCGGACGTCCCTGGACACAAAAAGCGTGTCCAGGCTACGTTCCTCAATCCCTGGCCGCCGATTTAAACATCCAAATCGCTAAAATTGCCCCTACGATCACAGCCACAACACTGAGTGAGGAAGGAATATTCCAGCCTCCAATGATCACTTCCCAATGATTGATCAATCGTAATAAATGCCCGATCGCAACGATTGTAAAAATAACCCCCGCTACGATTAATGGCTTGCGTTTGCTCATCTTCATTTCCTTTTGATTGATTAACCGCAATATTATACATTAACTCATCTACCCCAATCAGGACAGTCACGATGACGGATACCTCTCTTACCAAACGCAAAAACACCAGTAGGGTCGTTCCTGTCGCCAATACACTGAAAGTCCCCCCGCACTCCATTGATGCTGAACAATCCGTATTGGGTGGTTTAATGCTAGACAGCCGTGCTTTTGATCAGGTGGCGGATCGATTAATCGATGAAGACTTTTATAGACACGAACATCGTATCCTTTTTCGAACCATTGCTAGGCTAGTTGATCAAAGTAAGCCCGTTGATGTGTTGACTGCATCGGAAGCGCTGAGGGAAATGCATGAATTAGATCAAGTCGGGGGTGAGGTTTATTTATTTGAACTGGCGAATAATACCCCTAGTGCTGCGAATATTGTTGCTTATGCCGATATCGTTCGCGAACGATCGGTGCTGCGAAGGTTAATTTTGGCAGCGAGCGATATCGCAGAAACTGCATTCAATACCCAAGGCCGCAGCGTGGTGGAATTGTTGGATGCGGCAGAACGTAGTGTATTCTCGATTTCAGAACAAGGTGGACGCGGAAGCGGTCCGGTCAATATCAAAGACTATCTTGCTAAAACGATGGATAGAATTGATACCTTATTCCACTCCAATACGCCGATCACGGGCGTGCCAACTGGCTACCATGATTTTGATAATATGACATCTGGGTTACAAGCATCGGATTTAGTGATTATTGCCGGTCGTCCTTCAATGGGTAAAACAACGCTTGCGATGAATATTGCTGAAAATGTGGCAATCAAAAATCGACTGCCAGTTTTAATTTTTAGTATGGAAATGCCGGGTGAAGCGATTGTGATGCGTTTATTGTCTTCGTTGTGCCGCATTGATCAATTACGCATACGTACTGGAAAATTAGCTGATGAAGATTGGCCGCGGATTAGTTCAACGGTAAGTATGTTGTCTGAGGCGCCATTATATATTGATGACACACCAGGTTTAAGCCCTGCTGAAATGCGAGCGAGAGCAAGACGTTTGGCAAAAGAACATGGTCAACTCGGTTTAATCATGGTGGATTATTTGCAGCTCATGCAAGTGCCAGGGAACAATGAAAACCGCACCGCAGAAATTTCTGAAATTTCTCGTTCATTAAAAGGGTTAGCAAAAGAATTGCGCGTGCCGGTTTTAGCTTTATCTCAGCTAAACCGCGGCTTAGAACAACGCGCGGATAAGCGGCCGGTGATGTCGGATTTGAGAGAATCTGGTGCAATTGAACAAGACGCAGATTTGATTGTCTTTATTTATCGGGATGAAGTTTATAATGAAAATACACCTGATAAGGGAACGGCGGAGATTATTATCGCAAAACAACGTAATGGTCCGATTGGCAAAGTGCGTTTGACATTTATGGGACAATACACTTGTTTTGAAAACTTTATTCGACCAGCAAATTACTAACGGATTCTTGTTATGAGTCGCCCAACTTTTTTAACGATTGATCTTGCTGCGTTGAGCCATAACTTGGAACGCGTGCATCAAATCGCAAAAGGCAAAAAAGTCATCGCGATGGTGAAGGCGAATGCATATGGACATGGCATTGTGCGTGCCGCGAAAGCGTTGTCTGCCGCGGATGCCTTGGGTGTGGCTTCATTAGATGAAGGCTTAACTTTGCGTGAAGCGGGTATTTCACAGCCGATTGTGTTAATGGAAGGTTTGTTTAACGCGGACGAAGTCGCCATAGCAGAAAAAAATCATTTTATTTTAGTCGTACATCATTTGCCGCATGTGGAAATGTTAGAAAAAGCAAAAATCGAAAAACCATTTACGGTTTGGCTGAAAATTAATACCGGCATGCATCGATTAGGGATTGCGCCGGATCAACTCAATGATATTTACCAACGCTTGTCTGCTATTTCTTGCGTGAAAAAACCAATTGGTTTAATGACGCATTTTGCCGAAGCAGATATGGTGGAAAGTGATGCGACGAAAAAGCAAATGCAATTATTCAATCAACTCACGGCAAATTTATCGGGGCCGCGTAGTTTAGCGAATTCGGCGGGTATTCTCGCTTGGCCGGATGCTGCGGCGGATTGGGTTCGGCCAGGTTTGATGTTGTATGGCGCGTCTCCTTTGCCAAATACCACGGGTTTAGATTTTCAACTCTTGCCGGTGATGACACTTTCCTCGCAATTGATTGCAATTAATCATGTTAAAAAAGGTGGGAAGGTTGGTTATGGCGGCACGTGGAGCGCGCCGGAGGATATAAAGGTGGGTGTAGTAGGCGTTGGATATGGCGATGGTTATCCGCAGCGGGCTCAAAATGGTACGCCTGTTTTGGTGGATGGTGTGGAGTGTGAGTTGGTTGGTCGGGTTTCAATGGACATGCTAACGGTGGATTTACGTAAATGTCCCAATGCAAAAGTGGGTTCCACCGTTACTTTGTGGGGTAAAGGCTTGCCGGTTGAGCGTGTTGCTACTTTCTGCAATAGTTCTGCTTATGAAATTCTGACGCGCATGACGCCGCGGCCGAAGTTAATCGAAAAATCTTCCTGACACAAAGAATGTAGCCTGGACACGCTTTTTGTGTCCAGGATCAACAGAGAAGACGGGTCCCTGGACACAAAGAGCGTGTCCAGGCTACTATTAAAATAAATAATAGAGAGGGGTGTGATATGAGGGCTCGGCTTTTTTCTGCTCAGTTGAAACCATCTAAATTTAAAGAAGAACTTAATACTAAAAATGAGGCTGAGAATAAAAAAATCACTGACTATCCTTTAGAAATGGTTGTGGAATGGCACGGCACGGCTTTGTCTGACTTGGTAAAGAAAAAAGTAAGTGCGACACATATCGAATCATTTCTTGATCTTTATCAACCGTACACGGAAGCAGATCTTGGTAAATCAGGCATTACTAAAAAAATGTGGCTAAGTAAAATGATTCGGGATGAATTGAAATTGGTCGAGAAAGGCGAGTTGTTTTTGGCGACAGCGAGTGTGCAAGATCAATTGATTGGTTTTGCTATTTGTAAGCCAGTGGCAGTTCGAGAAGTAAAAATTGAGTCAGATCGTTACAAGGCGGATGTTCATATTAGTCTGTTGGCGGTTAAACCATTGCGTCTTAAACCGGAAGCCGAAAAATCTCGTATTGGTGTAGGGCTGTTGTTAGTTGAAAGTATAGAGTCAAGATTTACAGAGGCCAATGTTGTTACGTTAGATACCCGATATATCAATACAGATGGCATTAAATTTTATGGGAAGGTTGGTTTTAAGAGCACTGGCAAGAGAACCTTCGATACAACGGATACAGAACATTATCTTGGTTTTGAGAAGCCGTTAAATCGGATGGGGTTTAGGACATAAATCTTGTCGGTAACCCTCACCCCGACCCTCTCCCGCAACCACCGACAAAGTTCTTACCAACTTCACAGGGCGGGAGAGGGAGTTCATGACGCTACAAAAGACAAAGAAACGGAAAATTGATTTAATTCATGACTAAGCTACAACGCCCCCTCTCCCGCCCTCAGGTGTCAATGAGTAAACTGAAGGTGGTTGCGGGAGAGGGTCGGGGTGAGGGTTGCCAAGTATTACACTGTTGCAATTTCAAAATCATTATCAAAACAAGTAACAGCTTCCGATAACGATCGCACGGGGATGATATTTATCCCATCGAGGGATTTTTTGGTTGCATTCCCTTGTGGGACAACGGCTGTTTTAAATCCGTGTTTCGCCGCTTCTTTGAGGCGCTCCTGGCCGCCTGGCACAGGTCGAATTTCACCCGCGAGTCCTAATTCGCCGAAGACAATTAAATCATGCGGCAAGGGTCGGTTTCGTAAGCTGGATAAAATGGCAAAAATGACAGGTAAATCCGCTGCGGTTTCAGAAATTTGTAATCCGCCAACCACATTCATGAATACATCCATGCTATGTGTTGAAATACCCGTATGTCGATGCATGATAGCAAGTAACATGGATAATCGTTGCGTGTCTAAACCAACTGAAAGCCGTCGTGGGTTGCCCATATTACTTTGATCAACGAGAGCTTGTACTTCAACAAGTAAAGGCCGTGATCCTTCTTTTGAAGCGGTAACAATACTACCCGCAATAGGGTGTGACGCACGTGATAAAAAGATAGCAGAAGGATGTGAGACTTCTTTTAAGCCTTTGTCTGTCATCGCAAAAATACCAAGTTCATTGACCGCGCCAAACCGGTTTTTGACAGCGCGAATCATCCGATAACGATTATCTTGCTCACCTTCAAAATATAAAACCGTATCAACCATATGTTCTAATACACGCGGTCCTGCGAGACTGCCTTCTTTGGTCACGTGCCCAGCAAGAAAGAGCGCTGTTCCAGTTTGTTTTGCATAATTGACCAATTGCATCGCGCTTTCTCGTACTTGACCAACTGAGCCAGGAGCAGATGAAAGTAATGACGAATGCATGGTTTGAATGGAGTCGATCACTAATACTTGCGGTCTTTCTTTTTGTAAATGCGTCAGAATGACATCGATTTGTGTTTCAGCCAATAACCAAACATGATCTTGCGATAATCCTAAGCGACGTGCACGCAGTGTAACTTGTTGCGGCGATTCTTCTCCCGTCACATACAAGGTTTTTAAGCCTTGGCTTAAATGCGCAACGGTTTGTAACAAAATAGTGGATTTGCCAATACCGGGATCACCGCCAATTAAAATAGCTGATCCTGGCACAATCCCGCCGCCTAATACACGATCTAATTCTTGTGAACCTGAAGGGAGGCGGATATCGGCTTCTAATTCTACTTCTGCCATTCGCATCATCGCCGCTTCTTTTCCGGCAAACCCCTGATAACGAGAAGAAGTAGCAGGTGCTGTGCGGATTTCTTCAACAATGGAATTCCACTCACCGCAGTCCGTGCATTGCCCCGTCCATTTGGGGTACAACGAACCACAGTGTTGGCAGCAGAATGTTAATTTGTTTTTGGCCATAAAAATCCTTTTTCATCGTTAACCCTCCCCCCGTGTGGGAGAGGGTGGCCGAGAGGGACTAACTCGAAGCTTTCCAAGAACCATCCGGTTGTCGGCATGCGGTACCATACATACGTTGTTGCTGACCATTAATGGTCGCAATGGTTTGGTATTCGCGGCAGTACTTGTTACCACCAACACTAACATTCTTGGTTGGCGTCACTTTGTACGTGCTACCAGTGTTAGCGTTTTTCCAATAGGCAGGTTGACCAGCATTGTTGTTGTCCAACGCTCTAGTCATTTTCATCCTATCTTGCTCATCCATACTCTTACCGATGGCATTACCTAAGAAAGCGCCAGCAAGCGCACCTGCGCCAATCGCTAAAACTCGTCCATTTCCTCCTCCTACCAAACTTCCTAATAAGCCACCTGCAACGGCTCCGGAAACAGTGCCTACATCTTCATTGCGGGTGTTAGAGGAGCAACCAATTAAGTTTGCGCTAAAAATTAAAATAATAAGTGTGGAAATGATTTTTTTCATGATGTTTTACCTTTCAATATAGTGATTCTTATGAAACGCTACGGTATTCTATACGTAGAAAAACGGGGTGTCATTAACACTTTTAGAGGATTTGATCAAATTATGACCTACAGACCGCCCTACCCAGATGGTACCTTTGGCGATTATATTTTTACTGCCGATAAAAAAAGAATTAATTTGGAATATCTCTACAATATGCTTTGTATTCCATCTCGTTATTCTACAGGGCTGCCTCCAGAACGTTTTCCATTAGTGATTCAAAATTCGCTTTGTTTTAGC
>Ga0207143_1057_pt1 | contig 15433 bp, 14 predicted proteins | sample Alteio_BWMinHeat_3_FD_153566 | JGI IMG/M metagenome (GOLD analysis project Ga0207143, IMG submission 153566) | Enriched cells from forest soil in Barre Woods Harvard Forest LTER site, Petersham, Massachusetts, United States -... | ecosystem: Environmental > Terrestrial > Soil > Temperate forest >... | reverse complement strand
TGTCATCCCGGAATGTAGCCCGGCAAAAACGCTTTTTGTTTTTGCCGGGGTTATACAATTGCTTTTTGCATTTAAAATTTTAATAAAAAGAATTACGTTATAACTATTAATGGTAAGTTCTCGGTAGATCCCGGATGTAGCCTGGACACGTTTTTTGTGTCCAGGAATATAGCTTTCATTGTTCCTGGACACAAAAAGCGTGTCCAGGCTACATTCCGGGATGACATTATATATTTTCCGTGCTTTTCGGGGGTAGATGCGATTAATAAAATCAACCCCTTACCCCCAATTTCGCCCTCCTCACCAATCTCGATGCTATAATATACCTATATAAGAACACAAAAGGAGCCGCGGTCATGCCAGACTTTGTCAAACAATACAGAGCAGCCAGACAAAACTTAATTGAAAGAATCAGTAAGGATCCTCTCTATGCGGAAATCAAAAACCTACAAGTCGCCACGTTACGCCGTGGTGAAGATGGGAAAACAACGCCAAGAACGAATGATATCGTGACGTTGTTAGAACGAACCAGTGTGAGAGAACCTGGATTCCTCGATTCATCTGAGGAAAAACTAAAAGCGATTAGAGAACGATTGTCAACAGCTACGCTTTCCAATACCACACCTGTTACTAAGAAAAATCTAATAAGCGGTATTGATATTTTATTAAATCTTCTTTCCCAAGAACGCGAAATTAAAGAAGAAGAGTTGTCAGCACGACAAAAGTCAGAAGCGAAGGCAGCAGCTCAAGGACAAAAAGCTGCTAAAAAGAAGGAAGAACAAATTAAGCGAAGAACAGAACAAAGTGCAAAATGGGGCGAAGAAACGCGTAAAAATATCAAAAAAGAGGTAGAGTCTATCGCTAAAAAGAAAGAAAGCGATCTTATGGGGCAGGCAAAAGAATTAAGATCGTCCACGCCTCAAGAGCATCTTGCAAATTTAGAAAAAGCTCGAAATGCATTCAACAACTGGCTTGATGGAATGCATTCGCGAGATGCCACGCTTGATCGCTTTCATACTGAGGTTTTGAAATTGATGCCAACTGAAATCAGATCAGGAAATACCGGGGGATTAGGAGATGCCCGTAAAAAACTGGGAGAGTTAGATATCATACGTAAATGGAATGAAAGTCCTAATGCCTTAAAAGTTTATATGGAAACGGCTAGAAAGAATCTCGTCGCAGATCCAAGCAATACGACACATCAACTTGCAGTAAAAAGAGGGGAGTTTATACAATTACTGATTAAAACCTCTCCTGAAGTGCAAGCAGGTTTTAGAAATAAGATAAAGGAATTATACAATTTAGCCCAAAAAGCAGAAAACGCTGCAAGCATTTCTGCAAAGCGGCCGGATTTGTATGTAGAAAAAGAGAAAAAAGCGTTAAAAATTTCAGGTATATTTGGCGCAGTAGGCCAGAAGCTGAAAGAGCTTGATAAACACTTAGGCGTTCGAAAAGAAACACCAAAAGGCCCAAAGAAATAACCTGAAAAGCTCATCAAAAATCATCACCTGAAGGGGGCCGCAGCCCTGGGTGGTGTGGGGCCGGGGCGACGGATTTGGTTGATTTTTACCCAATCCCCCTATATAATCCCCCTCAGCGACCAAAAAGTCACATTAACGAGGGGGCGCCACGATGTCCGCAACACGAGATTATTATCAAATCCTAGAGGTTGAAAAGACTGCTACGTCTGCGGAAATAAAAAAAGCCTATTATCGGCTATCCAGGAAGTATCATCCTGATCGCAACCCAGGGGACCAAGCCGCTGCAGAGGAATTTAAAAAAGTTAATGAAGCCAATGCCATCCTATCAGACGCCGATAAACGCAAAGTGTACGATCAAAAACTTGCATACCAAAAAGACGCTGAAGGAGCCAAAGAAAAATTCCAAGACTGGAAAAACAACATCAAATTTTTCGCTGAACATCCAGACTTGGACCAAATGCTAAAAGAGTTTTTCGAAGAAAAAATGAGAAATATCCTAAATTCCTCAACCTTACCAGCAAAGCTAAAAGAAAAAATCCGTCTCATCGACGAGGATTTGGTACAGAAGTTCCAAGTGATACATCAACCTTTTGTTGCTTCCGTTCGGATTTTCACAATGGATGCTAGTATCGCGATGGTTGAAGCCTATGAAAAAGATGAAAAGCATTTAGATGCAGTGATGACAGGATTAGAACACATAGAAAAAACGTTGGGAGCCCCAACTATAGACAATTTAAATAAAACCAAAGAATATGCAAATAAACTAAAAGGCGGCTCATCGGCACTCGCAAAAGTGGGAGCCGCTATTTTAGGGTTTGTATCATACTTTGTCGGATGCTTAGGACTTGGTTTGGTCGCAGGAAGTCTTGTTGGTCTCGCAAATCCAGTCACTCTTATCCCGAGCTTGATTACCCTCGGTGTAGGTGGAGCTTTCGTCGGCTTGGGGATTCTTGGCGTGTGGGGAGCTTTAAAGCTTCTTGAAAGAAAAGGCGAATCTTTTCGGTTTTTCCAATGCGCGTCTCGAATGGAGCTTGAACAACAAATAAAAGTAAATTCTCAGTTCGGCGCTTTTATTTAACCGCTTCCAGTAACTCCCGCATCTTGGCTTTAATCATATCAATCGCGATACGATTATTGCCGCCGCGGGGGACGATCACATCTGCATAACGCTTTGAAGGATCGATAAATTGCAAATACATTGGACGTACCGTTTCTTCATATTGTTTTAACACTGAATCCAACGATCGACCGCGCTCTTTAATATCTCTTTTTAAGCGGCGAATCAAACAAATATCCAATGATGTTTCCATAAAAATCCGGATGTCCATCAATTCGCGTAATTGACGCTCCACGAATAATAAAATGCCTTCCAATACAATAATCGTATGCTTGCCAATGGTGCGGGTTTCTTTTTCTCTGATATGCAATGAATGATTATAAATCGGTACTTCAATACTTTTACCGCGCTGTAAATCTAATAATTGATTATGAAGTAATTGATGGTCGAAGGCATCAGGATGGTCGTAATTGACTTTAGCTCTTTCTTCGAAGGGGATATTGCTGTGATCTTTGTAATAAGCATCTTCGGATATAATCACCACTTGATCAGAGCCTAATTCATTGACGATGGTATTCGCTAATAAGCTTTTACCGGAGGCGGATGCGCCGGAGATGCCGATGATAATGGTATTCTTCTTATTCAACTTCCACCTCACTTCGTTCGTTTTAACAACACATACGATGCGCCGCGACTGCCATGTTGAGGTGCGGCCGAGCAAAATGCAAGTACCGCATCGATGCTGCGTAGCCACTGGTTCAACTTGTTTTTTAAGACGGGCCCTTTGCTATGATAACCTTTGCCGTGAATGATCAAAGCAACTCGTACCCCATCTGCCAAACAAGCTTGTAAAAAATCTTCTACGGCATCCATCGCTTCATTTGCCGTCATGCCATGCAGATCCAATGTGGCTTCGATATTATATTGGCCTTTACGTAAATTGCGAAGGATTTTATCGGAAATACTCACCTGTTTGTAGGTGAGAAAGTCTTCGCTTTCCACGGGGGGGATGGATTCAGTTGCCTTGATGAGTTTCTCTTCATCGGATTTGAACTGCTGGCGCAGTGGGGGATTGGGTTTGTTAAGCGGCGGGGAAAGCCGTATTTTATTCTGTGAAAGCGGTTTGGTGCCCTTCATTGCTTCGTGAAAGGCGGCCATGTCCTTTTCGGTATCTTTTGGATTTTTGGGCATTTTTAGATTATAGTAGGTAACCCTATGTCCCAACAAGACCACTTACAGCGATTCATCTTCGAAAAAGCTCCCATCCGAGGGGAATTCATCCATTTGCGGGAAAGTTTCCAAGAAATTATTGGGCAGCATGATTATTCGGAACCCGCCCGCCGTTTATTAGGCGAAGCCTTATGTGTGGCTGGCTTATTGAGCGCTAGCATCAAATTCAATGGGCGATTAACCGTCCAATTCCGCGGCAAGGGAAAGCTCAAATTTTTATTAGCCCAATGTGATAACCAATTTCATATACGGGGCCTGGTAAAGAGTGAAGGCGAGTTATCCTACGAAGACTTGATGGAATCCTTTAATGAAGGGGTATTGATGATTATGCTGGATTCGGGCCCGCATAAAAAACGTTATCAAGGGATTGTGGCTTGGCGTGGTAATTCTTTAGTGGAGTCGGTCGAAGGTTATTTTAGAGAGTCAGAACAATTAGCCACCCGAATTTGGTTAGCGGTTGATGAGGCGAATGCCGTGGGTTTCTTATTACAAGCTTTGCCAACCTCGGAAACTGCAGAAGCAGGGATTGAGGAAGAAATTACGCAAACGCATTGGGCACGCATTACGGCGGAGACTGCCCAATTGCAGAATGAAAAATTATTACACTCAGGCTACGAAGCTTTATTAATCTCGCTTTATCCGCATGATGAAATTCGAGTGTTTCACTCCGTGCCGGTGATGTTCAAATGCACGTGTTCCAGAAGACGCGGTGAAGATGCGATTTATCTTTTAGGCCGAGAAGAAGTGGATGATGAGTTAAAAGGAAAAAACTCCATCGTGGTCACTTGTGATTTTTGCAACAAACAATATGTGTTTGACCGTATTGATATTGCTAAATTATTTGCGGATCGAGATCATCCTCCTACGGATAATCACTTACATTAATCGGGAAAACGACTATGCAGCTATTTTATGAAGTTGGTCCTGTTTTATTATTTTTCCTCGCGTTTAAGTGGTATGGGATTTATGTTGCCACGACGGTGGGCATTGTCACTACCTTCGCTCAAGTCTTGTTAACACGGTTATTCGCCAAAAAATGGGACCGAAAGCAAATCATCACCTTGATCGTGTTCTTATTCTTTGGCGGGATGACTTTATATTTTCACGATCCTATTTTTGTGAAATGGAAACCAACGATTGTATTTTGGGTTTTTGCTTTAATTATTATCGGCAGTCATTTGTTTAGCGCAAAACCCATGATGCAACGATTGATGGAGCATATGGTACAAGAAAAAGAAGCGGTTCCATTGTCAGTTTGGAAAAAATTAAATGTGATGTGGGGCGGTTTTTTTCTAACGTTGGGCGGCGTGAATTTATATATTGCTTATCATCTGAGTAATGATGCGTGGGTGAATTTTAAGTTTTATGGGATTACCTCGGCGTTGTTTGTGTTTAGTATTGTGCAGGCAGTATATTTGATGAAGTATTTGCCGGAGGGGAAACGGTGACACCCCAAGAACGTGTCGCTTTAATCCAACACCGCCTCGAAAATGCTTTTTCCCCGCAATACTTAAATGTCATCGATGAGAGCGACCAACACATCGGCCATGCCGGTCACCAAGGCGGAGGCAGGCATTTTGCCGTGATTATCTCAGCAGAAAGCCTTTCTCACTTATCCCGGGTCGAAGCGCATCGGCAGATTTATGCTCAATTTACAGATCTGATGCCGGATCAAATTCATGCCTTAAGAATTGAAATTTTACAGAAGTCTTAAGGCTCTCTTAAGACTGGCAATATAAGATACAAACATTCACACAAAAGAGAGAGCGAACATGGCAAAGAGCAGACTCATTAAAGTTACCCTTTTAGGGGATAGCAAATCCGGTAAGACTTCAATCGCAAATCGATATCTTGATAACAAATTTGAGGAAGGTGTTAGAACGACAGTTGGGGTAGATTATTTTTCTAAGAAGGTTCAAGTAGGAGAAGGAGAAGTAACGCTTCAAGTATGGGATACGGCGGGACAAGAAAGATTCGGTAGTTTCTTAGAAAATTTTATCATTGGAAGTGACGTATGTGTGCTTGTTTTTGATCTCACAAATGGGGAGTCATTTGCTAATATTCCAAAATGGTTAGCCCGTGCAAAAGAACCAGCACCATCAGCTCAATTGATCTTGGTTGGAAACAAATATGATAATGGCATCGATTTAGATAGTCTGGTTCCTCAAGAGGAAATTAAACAATTTGCCAATGACAATGCTATGTCGTATATCGAAGTCAGTGCGAAAGATAATAATAATATCGACAAACTCTTCACTGATGCTGCAGAACTAGTCCTTCAAAAAGATAAGCCAGCACCAGAGCCAAAGAAAGGAACCGATTCGGATTCTGAATCAAGTTCCAATTCTAAAGACCAAGACCTCAACCAAAGTTTCTGGACCAGAATCGCTGCTTCCTTTAAACGAAATAGAAGCGGGTTGTTGATTATGCTTGGCGTGGCCCTGGCGTTAGCATCAGTGTTAGTTGGGATTTTTTGCTGGCCTGTTATTGTTGCCACTACAATGGCATTAATCATTGCTGGATGTGCGTTTGGTGCATCGGCTATTCTGAGCGCCGTCTTAATTGGTCTAGGTGCTTTTGGTGACCGTATTTGGGGTAATGGCCGTGATGGTTCTGGAGGAGATCCGGTGCCTGCTAAGAATGTAGCTTCCGAGTTTGGGATGTCGCCAATTAACATTTACAAAGGCATTGGCGCACAACCGGGTAAGTCGGACGTCGTCGTTGAAGAAGGTCCAGTTACCGAATCGCCCGCTGCCTCAAAAGATGATCCATCAATACAATCGCAACCATCGCTTCAGCAACAGGAACAGCACGAAACCCAATACAAGTATCGTGTCGGCCGGTCACGGTAATTTCAGTCGATTGGTTTTGTAAATCTACTGACTGAATAGGTTGAGGAATACTAGAAGTTGGTTTAAGCGCGATGCTGGCCACAATATCTTGTCCAGTTGAAATACCGCCTAACATACCGCCGGCATGATTGCTGACAAATCCAGCAGGATTCATGCCGTCGCGGTGCAATGAACCCCGTTGTTCAATGCAATCAAACCCTGCGCCAATTTCTACCCCTTTTACTGCATTAATACTCATCAGTGCTCGTGCAAGCTCAGCATCTAAACGATCAAACACAGGTTCCCCGAGCCCGGCTTTTAAGCCCGAAGCCACAATATTAATTCTCGCGCCAATGGAATCTTTTTCTTCGCGCAATAATTGAATGAAATTTTCTAATTCTTCAATCTTCGAAGGATCGGGACAAAAGAAAGGATTCGTTCGCACAAAAGAAAAATCAATGGTGTCCATTTTAATATGTCCCATGGCTGCCAAATAACCCTGTACTTCAATGCCCTGAGACTGTAAATATTTTTTAGCAATCGCACCCGCTGCAACACGCATCATGGTTTCGCGTGCAGAAGCCCGTCCGCCGCCGCGATAATCGTAAACCCCATATTTTTGATGATAGGTAAAATCAGCGTGACCTGGCCTAAACGTATTTTTAAATTTTTCATAATCACGTGAACGTGCATCAAAATTTTGTACGAGTAAACCAATTGGCGTGCCAGTTGTTTGCCCCTCAAATACACCGGATAAAATTTTGACTTCATCGGGTTCTTTGCGTTGGGAGACATAAGAAGAAGTGCCGGGCTTACGTCTATCTAATTCTTGTTGGATATCTGACTCAGCGAGTTTTAACCCAGGCGGACACCCATCCACAATACAACCATAAGCCGGCCCATGACTTTCACCGAAGGTGGTGACAGTGAATAATTTTCCGATGGAATTGCCAGCCATAAGCTACCGGGGTAAATTAATTTGTTGTAATTGTTCAGCCGATAAAATAAAGACACCGCCATCGCTACGCTCAAACTCCAGCCAAGTGAAGGGGATGAGCGGAAAACGGTTTGCTAGAGCTTCTTCACTGTTACCGACTTCTATCAATAATAAACCCTCAGGGTTTAAGCGCTGTTTTGCATCGCGCAAAATTCTAATCACAATATCCAAACCCTCGCCGCCGGCTTCTAACCCTAGTGCAGGTTCGTGTCTGTACTCAGACGGTAGCGTACCCATCTCTTCTAAGCTCACATAAGGCGGGTTACTGACAATGAGATCGTATTTTTGTTCTGGTAATCCTTGAAACAAGTCAGCTTGATAAAGTGTGACCTGGTCTTCAACGGTATGTCTTGCGACATTGATTTTAGCGACAGCTAAGGCATCCGCTGAAATATCGCAAGCATCGACAGCGGCTTCTGGAAAAGCTTTAGCGCAAGCAATCGCAATGCAACCGCTGCCGGTACATAAATCTAAAATGTGATTGATGGGACCGGTTGCCCATGGTGAAAAATGATTTTCAATTAATTCCGCAATAGGGGAACGGGGGATCAATACCCGTTCGTCCACATAAAAGGATAAGCCTGCAAACCAGGCTTCATGGGTCAAATAGGGGACAGGGACGCGGTCGTGAACGCGTTTGTTGATTAAGGTGGATAATTGGGTTTGCTCGTCTTTTGTGAGATTGGCATCTAAGACGGTTGGATTAATGTTATGAGGTAAATGCAAAGTGCGCAAAACCAGCGCAATAGCTTCATCCCAGGCATTATCTGTGCCATGGCCGAAATAAAGACCAGCGCCATTGAATTGACTAGTCGCAAAGCGGATATAGTCGCGGATGGTTTTTAATTCTGTTAGCTGATTCATGGGATATATGTTACCAAGCTGGATGGGAGATAGAAACAACATTATACTCTTGGTTGTATTTGGGAAAGAATGTCATCCCGGAACGTAGCCTGGACACGCTTTTTGTGTCCAGGAAAAAACGTATGACGAAGCTTCATTCCCTGGACACAAAAAGCGTGTCCAGGCTACATTCCAATATGACACAGTTTTTTAGGAGATAAATGTCAATGAGCACTGCCATCGGCTCACTCATTATTGATGTGGAAGGAAAGGAACTAACCCCCGAGGAGAGGGAGTTGCTGGCTCATCCCATCGTTGGTGGGGTAATTCTATTCACTCGAAATTATGATTCACGACAGCAACTCATACAACTCTGCCAAACCATCCGCCAATCTCGGAAAAAACCACTGCTCATCATGGCAGACCAAGAAGGTGGCCGTGTTCAACGTTTTATTCCCGAATTTTCTCGTCTACCGCCAATGGGTGATTTTGAGAAAATTCACGATGAAGACCCGATGAGAGCCAGTCAATTAGCAAAAGATTGTGGGCGACTCATGGCATCGGAATTATTATCAACGGGTATTGATATCAGCTTGGCGCCAGTTCTAGATTTGAATAAAGGCATGAGCAGTGTAATCGGTGCGCGAGCATTTCATTCCGATCCTCAAGGTGTGATCAGTTTAGCAGGTGCTTTTATTCAAGGGATGAAAGAAGCGGGGATGGTGGCAACAGGAAAACATTTTCCGGGACATGGTTCGGTGGCCTTAGATTCTCATGTAGCTATGCCAGTGGATCACCGATCATTTGAAGATATCGCACAAGAAGATTTGATTCCTTTTATGGGTCTGATTCAGCAAAATATCAGTGCACTGATGGCGGCACATATTATTTTTCCACAAGTGGATAATTTAGCGGTTGGCTATTCTGCTAAATGGTTAAAAGATATTTTGAGGAGTCAATTAGGTTTTAAGGGTGTATTATTTAGCGATGATTTAAATATGGAAGGGGCAAACATTTCTGCAAACCATGCAGATAGAGTGCAAGCAGCGAAAGAAGCGGGTTGTGATTTTACCTTGCTTTGTAATAACCGACCTGGCGTGATAACGGCATTAGATACGTTGAAATTAAGCTCGCATCAAGTGAGTGAGGAAAAATGGGCAGCAATGAAGGGGAGAATGAAACATGAAAACGCCAGATGAAATTCAAAAAATTTTGAAAGAAGCAGAATGTTTATATAGCTATTCAGAAGTGAATGAAGCACTCGATCGAATGGCAACGGACATTACTCAACGTTTAAAAGATAAAAATCCATTAATTTTATGTGTGATGACAGGCGCGCTGATTACCACCGGTCATTTAGTCACACGATTGCACTTTCCCTTGGAGATGGATTATATCCATGCGACTCGTTATCGCGGCACCACACGCGGCGGTGATTTACATTGGTTAGTCGAGCCTAGACAAAGCTTAAAAGATCGCACCGTGATCATTGTTGACGATATTATGGATGGTGGTCTCACCCTTTCTGCTATTATTGATTATTGCAAACAAGCAGAAGCGAAAGAAGTTTTGACGGCGGTGATGGTGAGCAAAAACCGTAAACGAGAGCCGGGTGTTAATTTCGAACCGGATTTTGTGGGGCTTAAAACGGAAGATAAGTATTTATTTGGTTTTGGGTTAGATTATGAAGAGTATTTACGGAATGTGCCGGGGATTTATGCGGTGAATGGGTAGTGTCATCCCGGAATGTAGCCTGGACACGCTTTTTGTGTCCAGGGATACATCTCTTTTATTGTTCCTGGACACAAAAAGCGTGTCCAGGCTACATTCCGGGATGACACAAGTAACATGGAAGAAGGAGCTGTAATGACACTAATCAACTGGTACTACTTATTTCTACTCGCTATCATATTACTTTCTTATCATCGCGCTTCTTTAATCCTCTGGACTAGCACTTTTTTGGTATTGCTGATCGCAGGGACGAAGTTCTCAGGTCTTACCATCGGAATGATCACCAGTTGGTTGATTTTCCTCATCATCGCCATCCCTTTAAATATAAAACCCTGGCGATATCGTTTTCTCAGCCAGCCTTTGCTAAACCTTTACACCAAAATCATGCCAACCATGTCTCGCACCGAACGCGAAGCAATTTCCGCTGGTACAGTCACATGGGAAGGGGATTTATTTCGCGGCAATCCCAATTGGCGTCAATTTTTAAAAATCCCACCGGCCACGTTAACCGCCGAAGAAAAATCTTTTATCGAAGGACCATTGGAAACCCTGTGCAGTATGATTCACGATTGGGATATCACCCATAATCGCGCTGATTTACCACCCGAGATGTGGGCTTTTCTTAAAGAACAAGGATTTTTTGGTTTAATTATTCCTAAACAATATGGCGGAAAAGAATTTTCGGCTTATGCGCACTCACAAATTTTAGTTAAGATCAGTGGACTCAGTATTACCGTTTCAACAACCGTTGCCGTACCCAATTCGCTAGGGCCCGCTGAATTGTTATTACATTATGGTACGGAAGAACAAAAAAATTATTATTTGCCGAAATTAGCCAAAGGCGAAGAAATACCGTGTTTTGCACTCACTTCCCCTGTTGCAGGATCCGATGCCAGTGCAATGACAGATCACGGCATCGTGTGTTGGGAAGATTTTGAAGGTAAAAAAACCTTAGGTATTCGTTTAAATTGGGACAAACGATATATCACGCTTGCACCTATTGCGACAGTCATTGGGCTTGCATTCAAATTATATGATCCTGAACATTTACTCGGAACCAAAGAAGAAATTGGCATTACTTGTGCTTTGATTCCACGAATGACGCCAGGTATTACCATTGGACGTCGGCATTTCCCTTTAAATACACCATTTCAAAATGGTCCTATTCAAGGAGAGGATGTCTTTATTCCATTGGATTGGATCATTGGTGGCCCCAAAAAAGCGGGTAAAGGTTGGGCGATGTTAATGGAGTGTCTTTCCTCTGGCAGAGGCATTACCTTGCCTTCTAGCGCAGTCGGCGGTGCAAAAGTATTAAGTTATACCGCCGGAGCGTATGCGCGAATTCGCAAACAATTTAATGTTCCTATCGCACGATTTGAAGGAATAGAAGAGCCACTCGCGCGCATTGCTGGCTATTCTTATATCATGGATGCAGCTCGTACTTTTGTAACCGGTTTTATTAATGCCGGTGAAAAGCCAGCGATTGCTTCTGCGATAGTCAAATACCATACCACCGAACTTGGCCGCAAAGTTGCTTGTGATGGAATGGACATTCACGGTGGAAAAGGCATTTGTTTAGGCCCAAAAAATTATTTAGGAAGAGGATATGAATCCATTCCGATAGCCATTACGGTAGAAGGCGCCAATATTCTCACGCGTAGCATGATTATTTTTGGTCAAGGGGCAATGCGTTGCCACCCTTATGTGTTGTCAGAATTAGAAGCCGCACATTTAACCAATCCGCAAGATGCATTGATTGCTTTTGATCATGTGATCACAAAACACATTGCATTTGGAATCAGTAATATTGTTCGTAGTTTGGTGATGGCACTGACCGGGAGCTTATTGGTGGCAGCGCCAAGCGGTAAAACAAAACGCTATTTTCAATCCGCTACACGTTTTTGCTCTGCATTTGCTTTAGCAGCAGATGTTTCAATGCTCACTTTAGGCGGTAGTTTAAAACGAAAAGAAAATATTTCAGCGCGTTTAGGTGATATTTTAAGTTATTTGTATTTATTGTCTGCAGTGTTAAAGCAATATCACGACCAAGGGGAGAATGCGGATGATTTTCTGGTCGCTCAATATGCAAGTGAACATTGTTTATTTGAAATACAAAAACGTTTTAATGAACTGTCCAAGAATTTCCCCAATCGTTGGGTGGGTAAATTATTAAAATGGATCGTATTCCCACTTGGGCAGCATTTTTCGCCACCCAGTGATAAATTGAGCCATAAGGTGGCACAACTGTTGGCTGCACCAACAGATGCGCGGCAGCGATTGGCATTTGGTGCGTTTTTATCCCCTCTCAAAGGAAATGTGATTGCAGAAGTGCAAGATGCGTTATTAAAATGCATTGCCTCAGAGCCCATTGAAAAGATCATCAAAACAGCCAAGCACGATGGAGAAATTAGTGGTTATACGCTGCTGGATCAAGCACAATCGGCATTAGATAAAAATATTATCACTTATGAACAATTTGATATTTTTAAACAAGCGGATGATGCTCGTCAATTGGTTATTGCCGTAGATGATTTTGCCTCAGACGAGTTGAGTCGGTTAATGATTGAGCCTTACCATTCATATGAAAATTCGATTTCGTTTCCGAAGTAAAGTGGTTCCCGTACACAAAGAGCGTGTACGGGTTACGAGTAATACATTCTCATATTTGTTATTGCTCACGCTATTTTTTCTTTTATTAGAAATAAGTTTTTTTATTCAGTGCAATAAAGGGTATCTGTCGGACGTTAGTTTTGAAGCCAATCAAGTGACGATTCCTTTCAGTGTCTTGCCTGACATTTTCTTTTTTGTTTTAGCTCAGTTGATGATTCGTTTTTTATATTGTGTATTGGCATGGTTCGTTGCATCAGCACTTTCTCATTTATTTTCTATTAAAGATGAAAACAGATTAAAGTTTGCGATAACGATATGGCTGCTCGGCATGATAACGGTTTTAGTGGCCAATCAGTATTATTATCCTAATTCCCAATTTGCTGGAATAACTGCAGTTGTTTTATTTCATGCTGCATTACTTCATTCTCTCTTTATTTTTTTACTCAGCTTATGTGCGATTTGTTTTTTATTTTCCTTTGCTCATTTAATCAAAATTCTTCCAAGATGGTTTTCGTTATTGGTTGTTTTCATCTCACTGAGTGCTTGGTTTGCTTATTCGAATAGAACAATTGTTTTCCCATTAGACGGCGCCACCCGCGAGCGGCCTAATGTTATTTTGATTGGCGTGGATTCTTTGCGACCTGATTTTGTGGGATTTTTTAACGGAAGCAAAAAAACGCCTTTTATGGACCAATTTTTAGAACATGGCGTGGTGTTTAGCGAAGCCGTTACCCCGCTTGCTAGAACTTTTCCTTCCTGGACGTCTATTTTGGCAGGAAAGTATCCGCGCGCGACAAATGTGAGATCAAACTTACAACCCCCTGAAAAAATAAAATTAAGCCAAACCTTACCAGGTGTGCTGCGGCAACATGGTTATCAAACCATTTATGCTACCGATGAAACGCGTTTTAGTAATATCGATCATTATTTTGGTTTTGATCACATTGTTTCACCGCCAGTTGGTTTGAATGATTTTATCATTGGGACATTTAATGATTTTCCTTTATCCAATTTATTGATTAATACGACTTTAGGAAAGTGGTTATTTCCGTATAGTTATGGCAATCGGCCCGTTTATTATACTTATGATCCCAATAGTTTTTTAAAATTATTGGAGCCAAAGATACCAGGAAGGCGTACTCAACCTTTATTTTTAGCGGTTCATTTTTGTTTGCCGCATGGGCCGTATCTCTGGTCCAGCTTGCAAGAAAGTCAATACCCAACTGCGCAAGAACGTTATGAACAAAGCATCAGACGAGTCGATCAACAACTAAGTGATTTCGTTGCAATTCTAAAAGAAAAGCAGATGTTGAAACATGCGATTGTTGTGTTGTTATCGGATCATGGCGAGGCGCTAGAATGGGATGGGGATCGAATAACGGAAAAAGAATCTTTTATAGAGAAAACCAAAACCGTGCCTCATTTTTACCCGCCAGGTTTGAATAAACAAGAAGTGAACCAGTCAGCAGGGCATGGAACAGATGTACTCGGTTTGACGCAACATCATAGTTTGTTAGCTTTTCAATTGCGGGGTACGGGTAAAGCGCAAGCGAGTATTCAGCGTGGCGTGGTTTCTTTGATGGATATCATGCCCACTGTTTTGGATTTGGTGGGCTTGTCTGGGGTTGCGCCTGCTTCTCAGGGCAGTGAGTCTTTGTTGAACCAAATGATGGGGCAGCGAAGAGGGGTGGCAATCATGCGTCATATTTTCCTAGAGAGTGATTATTCACCAGAAGCCATTCGTACCGTGTATCCCGATACGCACCAGGTATTATTGGAAGGGGCAGGATTGTTTAAAATTAATCCATTTAACCTACGCCTGCTGGTCAAGGAAGAAATGGAGGAGATGATCATCCACAGTAAACAATATGCCGATATCTATGATGGTTGGGTGTTGGCACTTTATCCACAAGGCAAGACTCACCGTATGCCTATTCTGGTCAATTTAAACAGTGGAGACTGGACCAATGACCTTCATTCCCCCTTTGCCCAACATTCCCCCGCCCTTTATATGCTAGAAGCTTTAAGGCGGTTTTATGGGGCGGAGATAGGGGAAGTGTCATAATTGTTCACAACCCCCGATTAACTGCATGAATCAAACCGCTCCCCTACAATCAATCAATAACTTAGCGGCATGCTGTTCGTAACTTATTGATTTAATGATGAATAACACTTGTGTCCACAAACTGTTCTTTCTAGGGAAAACCCCTATTTAAGCCTATCTTAAGGTGTTTTCTATAGGTTATTAACAGACTTATCCACAGTTTCTGTGGAAAAGGTGGCCCGTACACAAAAAGCGTGTACGGGCTACGGGATAGCTTCTGTGGGTTATTATGTAGCCTGGACACGCTTTTTGTGTCCAGGGAGGGGCTTTGCTAACTGTTTGTTCCTGGACACAAAACGCGTGTCCAGGCTACGGGTTAACTCCCATGGGGTATAATAATAAGAAAGGTCCATCAAAAGAGGGGTGGGGTATGCCGACCAACGAAGAACAAGAAATTGAAAAAATCAAGATGAGACAGCAACAAGAAGTTGAAAAAATCAAGACCGCATGCCAGCGTGTGCACAAATTGGTTAACAACCAAATTGATTGGGTGCCTAAAGATCTCAATAGTGAAATTGCCTCCCAATTATCTCAAATTTTTAACGCAAG
>Ga0207143_1056_pt1 | contig 15601 bp, 16 predicted proteins | sample Alteio_BWMinHeat_3_FD_153566 | JGI IMG/M metagenome (GOLD analysis project Ga0207143, IMG submission 153566) | Enriched cells from forest soil in Barre Woods Harvard Forest LTER site, Petersham, Massachusetts, United States -... | ecosystem: Environmental > Terrestrial > Soil > Temperate forest >... | reverse complement strand
CCAATTGCCTTAGTGGCAAATTCTAATCCGCCCAATTGATCTGCATCCAATACATTTCCTGCCAACCGAACAGAAAATACATCGCCAATGCCTTGATCAAAGATCAATTCCGGCGAGCCTCGCGAATCCATACAACTTAAAATAACAGCAAAAGGATATTGACCCTTTGCATTCGTTAATTTGGCTTGTTTTAAAAAGTCCCTGTTTTTGCTTGCACCTTTGACAAAACGAGCATTTCCATCTTTCAACAACTGCAATCCTTTATCAGCGGTCATCGATTTTTGAGATTCACTGGTTTGAGTATATAGCCACACGTCCCCTTTTAAATCATCCGCCAATGAATCAGCAACAGGCAGAAATGCTATCAACACCGCAAAAAAGAAAGCGTACAAATAACCCAAATAGGCGTGTTTCATCGATAAAGCCTCCTAATCGTAATTCATCCAATGACGCATCAAATCATAAAAAACGGCCAGCACTACAGGCCCTATAAAAATCCCAATCAACCCATACTCAATTAACCCACCAATGAGTCCGACAAAAATAATGATCATTGGCGTGTTCAACCCTCTCGCGAGCACAAGTGGCTTTAAAAAACTATCGAGCAAAGAAACCAACGTTAACAAAATAGTGATAATCACCGCAAAAAGAAAACTTTTAGAAATGAACAACCAAATCGCAATGGGAACAACTAACGCGTATAACCCAACTTGAACAATGCTAAGCAGAAGCGCAATAAAACTCAGCAATCCAGCTCCAGGTGTTTTTGCAATTAAAAGTAGTATCCCAAATAACAGCGCTTGCAATAACGATATACCGATGACGCCTCTTGATACATTCTGTATAGTCGCTCTGATGATATTGATTAATTCACTTCCTCGCTGAATGGCAACTCGATTAGCAAACTTTTTAAGGATGCCCATCAGCATCTTGCCCTGCACCATTAAATAACCGGAAAGCATCATGGCAACGATAAATAAAAGAAAATCCAAGCTTTTATTCGCCATTTTGGTTAACACATAGCTTCCTAAGCGAATCAAGTCACTGGAGTGGGCTTTGATTTCCTGCCCGATGTTTTCCGATGTCATTGACCACATACGCTGCAAAGGTTCTCCAATCAGAGGCCATTGCTCTAACCCTTGGGGTGGAGAGGGCATTATCAATTCACCCGCGCGAATTCGATGATCTAAGTCGATCAAGGTATCCACCATGTTATTGACAAGCACAGCCAGTGTCCCAACCACTAAAAACAAACTCAGTAAGACAATAATCGTGGCTGAGAAAGATGCGTGATTACCCAACCACTTATTTAGCCAGACAAAAAGGGGGTAAAGAGCAACGGCTAAAATGAACGCCCATGCAAACACCCCCAGCATTGAGGATAATAAAAGAAAAGCAAAAAAAGTGAGTAGAAGCAGAAGTCCAACACGAACGAGTTGATCAATATAAAATTCCTTGGCCTGCATGGTCATCCCTTATCAATCACCGTTTTAGCTATTGATTTCCTTACGCATCGCATCGACATTCCTATCCGTATCTTGGCCAAATCCTCTTGCCGTATTTTCACAACCTGATAACAAACCAACGCTGATGGTAATTAAAGCTAGCATTAACATGCATGTTCTCATGACGTTACTCCCTTATCATTTGTTAAGCCTTCAGCTTAGCACAAGATAAGGTCAGCTAGAACAGCATTTCTTACCCCTTAAGACAGTGACAAACCTCCCCTTTATGATTACACTCCCGACCAATTCATATAAGGAACCTATATGCAGCAAATCGACCAACTTATCCATGCAAAATGGATTATCACTTGTGAAGACAAAAACAAGGTATTAGAAAACCATGCTTTAGCGATTAAAGATGGAAAAATTCTTGCGATATTACCTAGCGCCGAGGCAAATACGGCTTATCAAGCCAAACAACAAGAACACTTTAGTACTCATGCCGTGATGCCGGGCTTTATTAATAGCCATACCCACATCTCCATGAACCTCTTCCGTGGATTAGCAGATGATATGGAGTTAATGGATTGGCTTACTACTTATATTTGGCCTGCTGAAGGTAAATGGGTCAGTCAAGATTACGTTACTGATGCATCACAACTTGCCATGGCGGAAATGATTCGCTGCGGCACCGTTTGTTTTAACGATATGTACTTCTTTCTGGGTGCGACAGCACAAGTTGCTGAAACGGTTGGCATGCGAGCTCACATTGGAATGACTGTGATTGATGTCCCTACCGCCTGGGCAAAAACGACTGAAGAATATTTTGCTAAAGCGATCGATTTTTACCAACAATATAAAAATAGCCCATTAGTCACACCAACCCTCGCGCCTCACTCCACTTACACTGTTTCTCAAGAGAATCTGGCTCGCGTCAAAGCATTGGCTGATGAATATAAGCTGAAGATTAATATCCATCTCCAAGAGTCCGCCGCGGAAGTCCAAGGTTCATTGCAAAAATATAAAAAACGCCCCCTGCAAATTTTAGATGAAATCGGCATGGTCACACCGGATTTGATTGCCGTTCATATGACACAAATTAATGACCAAGATAAAGAAATATTACAGCGCACCAAACCAACGATTGTGCATTGCCCTGAATCCAACATGAAATTAGCCAGCGGCGCGTGTCCCGTTGATGATCTGGTTAAGATGGGTCTGAATGTAGCACTTGGTACCGATGGCGCGGCCAGTAACAATGATTTAGATATGATTGGCGAAATGCGCACCGCTTCCTTTCTTTCCAAATTAACAACGAATGACCCTGTGGCATTACCGGCTGAACAAGTCTTAAAAATGGCAACCTTACATGGGGCAAAAGCCTTAGGCATTGATCAAGTGACTGGCTCCTTAACCCCCGGCAAATCAGCGGATTTCATCGCCATTGATTTAGCTCAAATGGAAACCCAACCCCTTTATCACCCCATTTCACAAATTGTTTATGCCTCATCTCGTCAGCAAGTCACTGATGTATGGGTAAAAGGCCAGCGGTTGTTAAAGAATAGGCAACTTCTCACCTTAGATGAGAAAGAATTGCTGAAAAAAGCACAAAGCTGGAGCAGCAAGATCCAGGGAACGACTTCTGTGGACCAAAAACTCGTACGCTCCTCTTAGAAAAGAGCGTACAAAGTTTTGCCAAACCAAATAGAATCCGTTAGAATGCACCCCTTTTCCAAAAAACACATACAAAGAGGAAAGCACCATGCAGTTAGAAAGAACCTTATCCATTATCAAACCTGATGCCGTAGCCAAAAACTTCATCGGACAAATTATCAGCCGCTTTGAAAAAGGTGGGCTAAGAATCGTAGCCGCCAAAATGCTACGTTTATCAAAAACGCAAGCCGAACAATTTTATGCTATTCATAAAGAACGTCCCTTCTTTGGCGCTTTAGTGGGCTTTATGAGTTCTGGTCCTGTGCTCGTGCAAGTCTTGGAAGGCAATAATGCGGTTGCCCAAAATCGACAAATCATGGGTGCCACAAATCCAAAAGAAGCAGCACCTGGCACCATTCGCGCAGATTTCGCAGAATCCATTGACCACAATGCCGTACATGGATCGGATAGCGTTGATAATGCCGCGCAAGAAGTGGCTTTCTTTTTCAAACCAGAAGAAATTGTCAGCCCAGTTCCAGTCGCAGAGCTTGCCTAAATGACAGTCAACCTGCTTGGCCTTGACCGAAAAGCCATGGAAGATTTTTTTGTGACGCTGGGGGAAAAGCCTTATCGCGCCCAACAAGTCTTAAAGTGGATTCACTTCAATGGCTTGCAGGACTTTCATTTAATGACAAATTTGAGTAAGGATTTGAGACAGAAACTGGCCGAATGCGCAGAGGTTTCCGTCCCTCAAATCCTTTACGAAAAAGCAGCCACTGACGGCACCCACAAATGGATTATCAAGCTAAGCGATGGCAATTGCATTGAAAGTGTATTCATCCCCGAAAAAACCAGAGGCACCTTATGCATTTCCTCCCAAGTGGGATGCGTGCTCAATTGTGATTTTTGCTCGACAGGCAAACAAGGTTTTAACCGGAACTTAACCACCGCTGAAATCATCAGTCAGTTATGGATTGCCATCCGCCAATTATCCCTCAATCAGGGTATTCACGACCATGCAGTGACAAATGTGGTCATGATGGGCATGGGTGAGCCATTGTTGAATTTCGACAATGTCATTCCAGCACTTAACTTGATGCTAGATGACTTTGCTTATGGTTTATCAAAACGCCGAGTCACCGTTAGCACTGCGGGTGTTGTACCTGCCATGTATCAATTACGCGAGCTTAGCGATGTTGCTCTGGCCGTATCGCTACATGCCCCCAATGATGCTTTACGAAACGAATTGGTCCCGCTTAATAAAAAATATCCGCTCAAAGAGTTAATGACCGTCTGCCGCGACTATTTCAAAGATGATAACCGCCGCTCTATCACCATGGAGTATGTGATGTTAGCAGGCGTTAATGATCAGCCGGAACATGCCAAGCAACTTATCCGAGTATTGGATGGGGTACGAGCGAAAATTAACCTTATCCCCTTCAATCCCTTTCCTCGTACAAATTATGAGCGATCGGATACAGATACCATTTACCGATTTCGAGATATCCTAATGAAAGCCGGACTGAACACCACGATTCGACGTACCCGAGGCGACGATATAGACGCTGCTTGCGGCCAATTAGTCGGCCAAGTCAAAGATCGTACGCGAAGACAACAAAAATATATTGGCGAGCGAGCCTGAACATCCTATTATGTAAGGTGGTTATATAATTGGTATGGCGGCTTTCTCAACAAGGATAGATACGCATGATGACAACTGACACTCAGCAAACACCCCTGAATGAGTTTAAGCCAACCCCATTTGGCGCTCGCTTGAGATCAGCGCGCGAGGCAATGGGCCTTGAACGAAAAGATGCGGCAGCACAGCTTAGACTGAGCGAAAAAGTCATTGCTATGCTGGAAAAAGAAAATTTTCCTTCCGAATTGCCTATCACCTTTATCCGGGGATACATTCGCTCTTATGGAAAATTATTACAAATTCCTGAACTAGAAATTACCAAAGCCCTCGAACCTATTCAGCCAAAGCCGGTCAATCCTGAACCCCTTACCACTGCTGTTAAGCCGCCTGTCATGCTTGTTACTAGCAGCCATTACTACATGCAAGTTTTTACCTATTGTATTGTCATCACTTTAGTTAGCTTGGTCGGCATTTGGTGGTATTCACATTCTTCCACGCCAACACCTGCGATAGCTGAAAATCATGTCCTTGCTATTCCTGCGAATAATGAAACGCCCAAGCCAGCAGATAATCTCGATAATAATGCGCCCAATAACCAAAAAATAATTGTCATTGCCCAGCCTAATAATGCGTCATTGCCACAAAATACATCTCCTCAGACTGGGAATACGACATCCACGACGACTCAAAATAATGTTCAAGTTTCAACAGCAAACAATGCCAACTCGCCAATAACAAACCAAACAGATAAAAACATCAGCCAAAAACAGCTGACCCAGCCTAATCAACATCATACTCAACCAATCAATAACGATGAAGATGATGACGACGATAACGATTGAAGGAGTTATACATGGCTGAGTTAATCCAAGCCGTACGAGGAATGAATGATATTTTGCCGCCAGAAACTTATCTCTGGCAGTACGCAGAAAACATGATGCGAAAAGTCCTGCACGGATATGGTTATAAAGAAATTCGTTTTCCTATTCTTGAAAAAACCGCTCTATTTGACCGGTCCATTGGCAAGGCCACGGATATCGTGGAAAAAGAAATGTATACCTTCGTTGATCGAAATGAAGAAAGTCTTAGCTTAAGACCCGAAGGCACGGCAAGCTGCGTCAGAGCCGGCATTGAACATGGCTTACTCTATAACCAAATACAACGCTTATGGTATTTAGGTCCCTTCTTTAGACATGAGCGCCCCCAAAAAGGGCGTTATAGACAATTTCATCAATGCTCAGCAGAAGTATTTGGTTTAGAAGGACCAGACATTGATGCTGAAATGCTCATCATGACTGCCGCCATTTTTGAAAAACTCGGTATTAAATCTCGCTTAACACTGCAATTGAATTCTTTAGGCTCTCCCGAGTCCCGTCACGCTTATCGCACGATATTGGTTAAATATCTGGAAAAAAACAAACAACACTTGGATGAGGATAGTGTAAAACGTCTTCACACCAATCCATTGCGAATTCTTGACAGTAAGAATCCGCACATGAAAAACTTAATTGAAAATGCGCCAAAACTATTGGACCATTTAGATCCTGAATCCAAATTACACTTTGAACAATTGCAACAATATTTAAGCCATGTGGGCTTATCATTTGAAATTAACCCTACCCTCGTTCGCGGGCTGGATTATTACTCCAAAACCGTTTTTGAATGGGTCACCGATCATCTTGGTGCACAAGGCACTGTATGCGCTGGCGGTCGATATGATTCTTTAGTGCAGCAATTAGGCGGCAAGCCAACCCCTGCTCTTGGTTTTTCCATTGGCATGGAACGAACCATTTTACTGCTGCAACAAACGGCCTACAAAGCAAAAGCAGAAGCATTACTTCACGCTTATCTGATTTACGATGGAGAAGCTTCATTTGAATCTGCGTTAAAACTAGCCTCTTATTTGCGCTCCAAAGTCCCTTCATTGCACCTCATCCTGCATTGCGGTGGCGGCAGCATGAAAAATCAGTTTAAAAAAGCGGATAAAAGCGGCGCCCTCTATGCCATTATTGTGGGCGAGCATGAAATAAAAACGCGTTCCGTCTCTTTAAAGAACTTACGAGAAGATATTCCTCAGCAATCCCTCTACCAAGATGAATTAGCTGAGTATTTAAAACTAAAAATTTCCAGGAAGTAGATAAAACCAGTAAATTCTGATTTAATACAAGCCCTGAACGGCAAAGGGGATGCTCCGTTGACTGAATATTTAACCGAACAAGAACAAATTGAAATCTTAAAAAATTGGATCAAACAATACAGTCTGGTTATTTTAGGCGGTGTATTGATTGCGGCGATTGCCATTTCAGGTTGGCGTTATTGGCAAGACCGACAATATAAAATCCTTAGCCATGCTTCTTCTGTTTTCGACGACATGTTAACGGTTCGCGTTCAAAACAACCAAACCGCAACGCTGGTCCAAGCAAAAAAACTCTTTTCTCATTACAACCAAACAACTTATGGGCAAATGGCAGCTTTCATGATCGCAAGAAATGCCATTCTCAAAAAAAATTATGCCGAAGCGGAAAAACAGCTTCAGTGGATCATTGATCGCAGCCATATCCCAGCCATGCGAGAAATCGCCAGGATCCGTCTTGCACGCTTAATGATAGCCGAACAAAAACCAAAAGAAGGGATTAAGATCTTAGACTATGTTGAAGATGACACCTTTTCCGGTCTCATCGACGAAGTCAAAGGAGATGCTTATCTTTCAATGAAAGATACCAAAATGGCACGACAAGCGTATCAACAAGCCTTAAATGAATTGCCTAATGCAGAAACGATACGACCTTTGCTACAAATGAAATATGACAATCTCTCAACTGAATCATAATGCGAGTTTTCCTCATGCGTAAAATAACGCGTAAAACAACAAAATTTCTTATCCTCAATTTATCAGCATTACTGATAACAGCATGCAGCTTGTTTGATAAAGACAATACGCCAGAACCCAAGCCTTTAACACAATTTACTGCAGAGATATCACCTCGCCTTATTTGGACAGCACGTGCAGGATCCGGGGTAAATGATGAATATTTACGGATGGGTCCTTCTGTTGGCCCGCGGGCTATTTACACCACCAGCTTAAGCGGTACCGTGACAGCACTCAATAAAGCAAATGGCCACCTCTTTTGGCAAACGGAAACCAACGTGCCAGTGACCACCAGTCCTGGTATCGGTGATGGCTTAGTGGTCGTGGGCAGCCGCAAAGGCGATGTGATCGCATTACAAGAAAGTGATGGCAGAATACGTTGGAAAACCACCATTAATGGTGAAGTGATGGCAAAACCGGCTATCAAAGACGGTTACATCGTTATCAAAGCGGTCGATGGCTATACGCGAGCCTTGTCTACGCGAGATGGCCATGAATTGTGGGTCTTTCAACAAGTGGAACCTAGCATGATCTTACGTGGTGCGAGTAGCCCCATTATTTCTAACCGAAGTGCAATCGTCGGTTATGCTAACGGTAACCTTGCAAAATTGGGCTTAAACAGCGGTCAATTGCATTGGATGCAAACGGTTGCGATTCCGGAAGGTATTTTCCCTATCCAACGCATGATTGATATTGATGCGGATCCCATCGTTTATGGACAACACATTTACGCCGCCACTTACCAAGGTAAAATTGCTGCTTTAGGCTGGGAATCCGGCAGTATCCGCTGGTCACAAGATATTTCTTCATATACCGGCATGATAGCCGACAGTAATGCCGTCTATGTTTCAGACGCTAAAAGCCATCTATGGCGCTTTAATGCAGCGAATGGTGCTGTTGGTTGGCGCCAAGAAAAACTAGAGGCACGTGTCATCACAGGCCCTGCCACCATGGGGAATTATGTGGTGGTTGGCGATGCGCAAGGCTTTTTACATTGGCTTAGCAAACAAGATGGGCATTTTGTAGGCAGGCAATTCGCCGGCAGCGCTATATTTGCCGCGCCTATTGTTGAAAATGATGTATTATACGCCATCACTAACAAAGGCTATGTTCTCGCCTACCAATTGTAATGAGGCTTGCTCCGTGTTGTTACCTGTTGTTGCCATCGTTGGCCGCCCAAACGTCGGCAAATCCACTTTATTTAACCGCTTAACGCGTACTCGTGATGCTGTCATTTCTGCGTTCCCTGGCACGACGCGAGATCGGCAGTTTGGCGAGGTTAATTTCAATGATCGCCGGTTTATCATTATCGACACGGGCGGTATCACATCCGACTCTGGTGAAATGGATCACCTCATCACAAATCAAGCCATGCAAGCCATTCAAGATGCGGACAAGGTTTTATTTGTCGTCGATGGAAAAAGTGGGATTACACCAGAAGATACTGCGATTGCTAAGATTCTACGCCGCACCGGCAAACCGGTATTTCTTGCTGTTAACAAAACGGAAAGCATGGATCCTACTACCAGTACGGCCGATGCTTACGAATTAGGGATTGCTTCGACTATTCCGATTGCTGCGGTACATGGTTTAGGCGTTCCTAAACTGGTGGAAGCGATGTTTCCTGCACAAGCAGAAATATCTAACGAACTCGACGATAAACACGTCGGTATTAAGTTGGCGATTGTGGGTCGTCCGAATGTAGGAAAATCAACTCTAACAAATCGTATGTTAGGTGAAGATCGCGTCATTGTTCACGACTCACCCGGCACGACACGAGATAGCATTTTTATTCCGCTTGAGCGGTTTGAGAAACACTATACTTTGATTGATACCGCCGGCGTCAGAAAACGCGCAAAAGTAGCGGGTTCCGATGATGTACCCGAAAAGTTTTCTGTTGTTAAAACCTTACAAGCTATCGAAAATGCGAATGTGGTTTTATATGTCGTGGATGCACGAGAAGGCGTGTTAGACCAAGATATGAAATTGCTTGGTTTTATTTTAGAGTGCGGTAAAGCGTTGGTTATTGCGGTAAATAAATGGGACAACATGACCGATGAAGATCGCGATCATGCTAGAGCGACGATTGATAGAAATCTCGATTTTGTGCGCTTTGCCCGTATACATTATATTTCAGCGCTCCACGGCTCGAATGTAGGACATTTGTTTGACTCAGTAGATGAAGCTTATGAATCCGCTACGAAAAAATTATCAACGCCATTATTAACACGCCTCTTACAAAAAGCACTTGTCACCCACTCCCCGCCTCTCGTGCGTGGACGTCGAATTAAATTGCGATACGCACATCCTGGTGGACAAAATCCACCGCTGATCATTATTCATGGAAATCAAATTGAATCATTGCCAGAAAGTTATCGGAAATTTTTAGCGGGTTTCTTTCAAACTAAATTGAAGTTGTATGGCACACCGGTGATGGTTGAGTTTAAATCTAGCGAAAATCCGTTTTCGAAATGATGTAGCCCGGCAAAAACGCTTTTTGTTTTTGCCGGGGTTATATATTTTTTTTCGCATTAAGGATTTTATAAAGACGTTTTTAACCCCGGCAAAAAACAAAAAGCGTTTTTGCCGGGCTACATCAATCTCTAAAATTCACAAACTGCAGCGGAACAGCAACTTTTGCGCCTCGCAGCATCGCAATCACTTCTTGCAAATCATCCCGCTTTTTTCCTGTGACACGCACTTGATCACCTTGTATCGCCGCTTGCACTTTAAACTGCGCATCTTTAATTAACTTCACAATCTTTTTGGCATTTTCCGTATCGAGGCCTTGCTTCACTTCTACAACTTGCTTCGCTTCACTCAAGTTAACACTGACATCTTTATAATTCAGTGCACGTAAATCGATTTGGCGTTTGGTTAACTTATTGCGCAAGATTTCATCAACTTGCTTTAATTGAAAATCAGTGGGGGCGATGATAGTGATTTCATTTTTCCCTAACTCTAAACGCGCATTGGTCCCTTTGAAATCAAACCGGGAAGTGACTTCGCGATTGGCTTGATCAACGGCGTTGGTGATTTCATGGTTATCGGTATTGGACACAATATCAAAAGAAGGCATAGCGCATCTCCTTATAAAAGCCGGAATAATTTATCACAATTGAACGAGCTTGACAGCATCAAGAGAGGTTAATAGGATGCACAATTGCAGTGAAAATAACGAGATAATGGTATGTCATTGGATGCAATCCGAAATTTGGTCAAAGAAGATCTGTTAGCCACTGATCAATTTATTATCTCTCAACTAGAATCGCATATCCCTTTAATCAGGCAAATCTTGGAATATGTTTTATCCGCCGGCGGTAAACGTATCCGTCCACTCATGCTTTTATTAAGTGCAAGAGCCCTCAATCATCGCGGTCAGAAGCATATTGATCTCGCAGCTGTGATCGAACTGATCCATACCGCCACTCTTTTACACGATGATGTGGTAGACGGCTCCACCCTGCGCCGCGGTCTTCAAACGGCGCACACCATCTGGGGCAGTGAAGCGAGTGTATTAGTTGGTGATTATCTTTATTCGCGCGCTTTTCAATTGGTCGTTGAATTAAAACATCAGCCCATTTTAGACATCTTTGCCAAAGCCACGCATTTCATTGCTGAAGGCGAGATACTGCAATTAGTCAACTGCAAGAACGCAGACACAACAGAAGCATTGTATTTTGATATCATTCATCGCAAGACGGCTAAATTATTTGAAGTGGCGACAGAGCTCCCCGCTCTTCTTTCAACTGATGCAGAAAATGAGATTGCCGCACTCAGAGATTACGGCTTACAGATGGGTCTTGCCTATCAACTCATCGATGATGCCATTGATTATAGTCAGTCGGCGGATATTGCCGGGAAAAATGTCGGGCAAGATATCGCCGAGGGGAAGATGACACTGCCGCTCATTCACGCGATGCAAAAAAGCACAGGTTCAAATCTTGCACTGATCCGTGATGCCATCAGCCATGGCTCCGATAAAAATCTAGCATCCATCTTAGGGATCATTGAATCCACTGGGGCGATAAAGTACACTGCCGACGCAGCAAAATCTCATGCCCAAAAGGCAAAACATGCCTTGTCCTGTATTGCAGAAACGCCATATCGGAAGGCATTAGAAAAGTTAAGTCATTTTGTTGTAGAACGATCCTACTAACGGGGTGTGGCTCAGCCTGGTAGAGCGCTGCCTTCGGGAGGCAGATGTCGCAGGTTCAAATCCTGTCACCCCGACAAATAAAATGCTAAGCTATTTTCATGTCAAAACGCAGACCAACGCTACAACATATCTCGATCGACTTACTCACCAGAGGTAAGTATCAACCTCGTCAACATTTTGATCCCGAAAAATTACAAGAATTAGCTGAGTCTATCAAAAGCACAGAAGGTTTATTGCAACCAATTGTGGTCAGACCATTAAGCACTGGCAAATATGAAATCGTTGCGGGTGAAAGACGCTGGCGAGCATCGCAATTAGCGAGCTTAACCGATGTGAGTTGTTTGGTTTATCCTTATTCCGATGAACAAGCTTTGCAAGCTGCGATTGTTGAAAATATTAGCCGCGCGGATTTAAATCCCATTGAAGAAGCCAAAGCTTATCAACGTTTAATTGATGAATTCCACTATTTGCACGAAGAAGTAGCTGCTTCCGTTGGCAAATCGCGCGCAGCGATCACTAATTCCCTACGCTTATTGAAATTAGATCCGCGCGTCCAAGCGTTATTGATCAATAATCAACTCTCAGAAGGTCATGGGAAAATTTTAGCAAGCCTAGAACCACATCAACAATTTGCTTTAGCAGACGCTTGCGTCCAAAAAGGCTGGAATGTGCGCCGCTTGGAAATGGAAGCTAAGAAATTACAACTTAACGATGCCACTACCGACAGTGCGTATAGCGACGTTAATCTGAAAAAACTAGAAATTGCCTTATCAGAACACGTAGGCAACCGTGTCCAAATTGATTATGAAAACCGCGGAGGAGGCTTCGTCAAAATTCGTTTCAATAATATTGACGAATTAGAAGGCCACTTCGATCGTATTGGGTTTAAAAATCCAGACTCGCGTCCTTAAGAATATCAACTGAATTCACACTCGCTAAACTTTTTTTAATCCGTCTGAGACCCTTAGTGAGACTTTTCTTTCGTGTGCTTAATTCGGGATTCAAGACGGTAGTAGCATGATTCACGTGATCAAGATATTTAATCAAGATATCACTGGGTAAAAATTTCATTTGATAACCCGCATCCACTAATGCTCGATGCAAAGATTTCCCCGCCACCATATCGCCATCAGAAAAATGCAAATTCATGGATTTTAATAAATCAGTTCGATACATCGCGCAATGGCTACGCAGATAATAATAGTTTTTGCCAATCCCTTCTAAGGGATGTTTATTCTTACCAATCAATCGATAATAGGCTAACTGTAGGCATCGTTCAGCCTTTTTGAGTAACTGGCGCCAGTAGGGTTTCGCTTCCAATTTCCACGATCCCACCCCAGCGAGGCGAGGTTGGTCTTGAATTTGTGACAGTAAAAAAGACAACCATTCCGAATGTTTCACCAACGTGTCTGTATGAATAGAAAGCACATATGGCGTAGTCACTCGCGTTAATGCCTCATCCAATGCACGGGAATGCGCTAAAACGGGAACTTCCTCTGTTGTGTCGCGCTCAATCAATTCAATCCAAGATAGGCTTCGCAAATAGTCGGAGGATGCATCTTGCGAGCCATTATCAATCACAATCACTTTTAGCATGTGCGGAGGGGTATATTTACGCAAAAGGCGCAAACAAAGCTTGGTCAATTCTAGTGTCTTATAGTGCGGAATCAGTATGGTGACTAACGGGCCATTCATTGGCAACTCCATATTTATTCTCATGGGTTCACTCTCATAGGAAGTGTGATTATACTAGGCCTTTGTAATATCACGTAGAGGTTTCAATGAAGGGCATCATTTTAGCGGGAGGGCAAGGAACCCGCCTTTACCCCGCCACCTTGTCTGTCAGCAAACAATTGCTCCCCGTATACGACAAGCCCATGATCTATTATCCCCTCTGCACCTTAATGATGGCTGGGATAAGTCAAATTTTGATCATCACTACCCCGCATGAATTGCCCTTGTTTCAATCTTTATTGGGAGACGGGTCTCAGTGGGGTATTTCTCTCTCCTATGCAACGCAAGAACGGCCGGAAGGGATTGCTCAAGCTTTTTTAATCGGTGAAACCTTCATTGGCAAGGACTCGGTTTGCTTAATTTTAGGTGATAACATTTTATACGGCGATGGCTTAATCAATCGCTTACAATCCTCAGCCCAATTAACAGAAGGCGCGACTATTTTTGGCTATTATGTGTCTGACCCCGAGCGTTATGGCGTGATTCAATTTGATCAAAACAATCAGCCCATCGACATTATTGAAAAACCAAGTACGCCTCCTTCACACTATGCTGTGATCGGTTTGTATTTTTATGACAATCAAGTGATTCAAATTGCGAAACAATTAAAACCCTCGGCACGAGGCGAATTAGAAATCACCGATATTAATCGTTGTTATCTGCAACAAAAACAATTACGAGTGGAAAAATTAAGCCGCGGCACAGCTTGGCTTGATACGGGCACGCATAAATCTTTATTAGATGCCGCTAATTTCATTTATGTCTTAGAACAACGGCAAGGCTTAAAAATCGGCAGCCCAGAAGAAGTCGCTTGGCGAATGGGCTTAATCCCCACCCCTCAATTCACGAAGCTTGCGACCAAACAAATCAAAAGCGGTTATGGAAATTATTTATTGGAATTAGTGAACGCATGAAAATCACCAAAACGCCCTTATCCGGGTTATTAATTATTGAACCCACTATCTTTTCCGATAATCGGGGATATTTCTTTGAAGAGTATCAGCAAGAACGCTATGTAGAACATCAGATTCCGACTTTCGTGCAACATAATGTTTCACGATCGAAGCGTAATGTATTGCGCGGGCTACATTATCAATCGCCCAATGGGCAAGGCAAATTAGTGAATGTAATCCGCGGCAAGGTATGGGATGTTGCAGTCGATATCCGAGTCAATTCGCCAACTTTCAAACAATGGTTCGGCATTACCCTGAGTGATGAAACCCATACTCAATTTTATATTCCACCTGGATTTGCGCATGGCTTTTGTGTGTTATCAGATGAAGCGGATTTTTGTTATAAATGCACGGCGTATTATCACCCTGAGAGTGAACATGGCCTCGCTTGGAATGATCCTGCACTCAATATTAGTTGGCCAATCCAATCACCTATTCTTTCTCCAAAGGATGAAACGTATATCACTTTAAATAAGATTCCGCATGAGCAATTGTTCACTTAAATTATTAATCACAGGCGGAAAGGGGCAACTTGCCTCTGCTCTCGGCCATCACCCTTTTGCCTCACAACATGTGCTGATCCCTTGCTCTTCGCAAACACTCGATATCACCAATCCTGCCTCCATTGATCAAGCCATCACGCAATTTAAACCTGATGTGATCATTAATACCGCTGCCTATACGGCAGTTGATCAAGCGGAACTTGAACCAGAGCTGGCTAGAAGAATTAACGCGGAAGGCGCTAAACATCTTGCGATGGCTTGTCAAAAAAATCAGATCCCACTCATTCATCTTTCAACCGATTATATTTTTGATGGCACGCAACAAACCCCATACCTAGAAGAAGATCTCCCTCACCCCATCAATCAATATGGGAAAAGCAAATGGGAAGGTGAGGAAGCCATTCGAACACATTGTGAAAATCATCTTATTTTACGAGTGAGCGGCATATTCAGTGAATTCGGCAATAACTTTCTTAAGACCATGTTACGTTTAGCAAAAGAAAAAAAAGAATGGCAAGTTGTAACGGATCAAATTTCTTGCCCGACTTATGCTGGCGATATTGCAGGTGTTATTTTTTCATTATTAGATAATCCCTGCCTTGGCACTTTTCATTATTGCAGCGCGAACCCCGTTTCTTGGCATCAA
>Ga0207143_1055_pt1 | contig 15922 bp, 20 predicted proteins | sample Alteio_BWMinHeat_3_FD_153566 | JGI IMG/M metagenome (GOLD analysis project Ga0207143, IMG submission 153566) | Enriched cells from forest soil in Barre Woods Harvard Forest LTER site, Petersham, Massachusetts, United States -... | ecosystem: Environmental > Terrestrial > Soil > Temperate forest >... | reverse complement strand
GCGATATTCGCCTTCAGAAAAGTTTTTGGGGTTTTGGGCTATAATCAGGCCGCCAACATAAAAAAGAAACTTTGGGCAATATCAAAATATTGGGTAATTGCCAGCCTAAATACTGGTCGGGAGCCAGAATTAAAGAAATAAATAAAAATCCCTCCTTCGCGGAGGGATTTTTATTTTGACAGCCCAAATTTATTCGGGCCATTTAGCTATGATTAACAAATTTTTTTGCTCAAGCTTGCTCCAAATTTCTTCGGTGACAAATGGCATAAAGGGGTGGAGGAGTTTGAGGGTAGTGATTAGTGTATTGTGCAAAGTGTTTAGGGTGCTAGCTTTAAGGTTTTCATCGGCTAGTTGTTTTTTTGAGACCTCGATGTATTTGTCGGCCAATTCATACCAGGTAAACTGGTAAATTTCTTGGGCGGCTTCGTGCAGGCGGAACTTTTCCAAATGATCGGTGACATTTTTAATTGTCTGATCAAGTTTTTTCAAGATTTCTCTGTCAGCATCCGTGTAACCCTCACCCCAACCCTCTCCCAAAGGGAGAGGGGGCTCGGAATTTGCCAGAATAAACCGCGCGATGTTCCAGACCTTGTTGCCAAAATGCTTCATGCCTTTAATTTTATCTTCGGCCAAGGGAATGTCATTGCCCGATGCGGTAGAAAAAATTAGGGCAAACCTTAAGGCGTCAGTGCCGTAAGTGTCGATGACACCAAGAGGGTCAACCACATTGCCCTTACTCTTGGACATTTTTTGTTTGTCTTTATCGCGCACTAAACCATGCAAAAAGACTTTTCCAAACGGCGGCTTATTAGTTTTGTAGTAAGACATCATGACCATTCTGGCGACCCAAAAGAACAAAATGTCCCAGCCAGTTTCCATAACTTGCGTGGGGAAAAAGGTTTGCAAGTCTTTTTGGGAATGTGCCATTAAAGTCGCGTACGGCCACTGGCCGCTACTGAACCAGGTGTCAAAGGTGTCTGGGTCCTTGATTAAATTTGTCGATGAGCATTTGGGGCATTTATGAATAGAGTCTTGAGTATCGATAATAACTTCGTTGCAGTCGGCGCAATATTTTACCGGAATGGGTATGCCCCACCAGATTTGGCGGGAAATTGGCCAATCTCGGATATTTTCCATCCAGTGCATAAAGATCTTCTCAAATTTTTTTGTGACAATTTCTACCTCTTTATTTTTGATGGCGTTGCCGGCCATGTCGCGTAAAGACGGGCGACCGTCCTTTAAACCTTCCGTCATTTTAATGTACCACTGCGGCACAATTTGCGGTTCAATTAAATTGCCGCATTTGTAACACAGTTGCACGTTGTGCCTGTATTTATAATCAGTTTTTTCCAAAAGGCCTTTGCTTTGGAGTTTTTCGACAATCTTGGGACGGGCGTCTAAAATTTTCATGCCGGCAAATTCCTGGGCAATCGGCAGGAGCTTGCCGCGTTTGTTTATTATTTCTTCAATGTCGAGTTTGTGCCGTTGGGCAATGTCAAAATCCACGGGGTCGTGGGCCGGAGTAATGGTCATAACGCCTGAGCCGAATTCCATATCTACAGCTTCGTCTTTAATAACTGTGGCGGTAATGGGGCCGTTAATCCACTCGGCCTGGAATTGTTGGCCCGGATGATAATCGGCGTATCTTTTATCGGCCGGGTGCATAACCACGTACTTGTCGCCGAATTTGGTTTCCGGGCGGCTAGTGCCAATGGTGAACGGGCCGTATTTAAAGTAATAAAAAGGCTCAACGCGTTCTTCGTATTTGGTTTCTAAATCTGCCAATCCCGTTTGATGCTTAGGGCACCAATTGCAAATTCGGCCGGCCCGGTAGACCAGCCCGTCTTTATACATTTGTTTAAAAGTTTGATAAACAATTTTAACTACCCGTTCATCTAAAGTAAAAATGTTCCTGGACCAATCGCAGGATGCGCCCAATCTTTTTATCCCGTGTTCGGAAATATGTTTATTTTCCTGAACAAAATCCCAACAAGCTTTGTAAAATTCCTCGCGCGTCATTTTAAAGCGCGAGCTGCCTTGTTTTTCGAGTTTTTTTTCAAACACGACTTGTGTCTCAAAACCCGCGTGGTCCGTGCCCGGCAGCCAAAGTGTTTTTTTGCCGCGCATGCGGTGGAATCTTATCAAAATGTCCTCTATTGTCATACCTAAAGCGTGGCCAACGTGCAGGGGGGCGTTGGCATTAGGCGGCGGCATTATTATGGTGTAAGATTCCTTCCTGTCGCCCGGCAAATTGTCGGGGTTAAAATATCCCGACTCCAGCCATTTTTGGTAAATTTTGTCCTCAACTTTCGAATGGTGGTAAGCTTTGTCCAGTTCGGTCATAAATAATCAGTCCATCCCGGAATTTTTCAGCCGATGATAATCATATGCCTGAAAAATATCCGGGATCCAGTTATTTGGTTAATTTATGTAATGTTAAAGGAATTTGGTTAACCAGGTCTTCGGCGTTGTAAGAAGTTCCAACTTTTTTGTATAAATTATCGCCAGCTGCGCCGTTAATGTAAGTTCCGGCGGCGGCCGAGGCGTAGGCGTCATTGGTGCAGTATAATCCGCCGATGAGTCCGGCTAACACATCGCCCGTGCCGCCTTTGGTCATGCCGGCATTGCCGGTTTTGTTTAAGCTGATTTTTCCATTAGGGCCGGCTATAACATCAGTCGGCCCTTTAAGGACGATGGTACAACGGTATTTTTTGCCCATTTTAGAGGCATTTTGTTCGGTCGCGGAAAGTTTGAACAGCCGATAAAATTCCTTGTGGTGCGGAGTTAAAATATGGAGAGGTGATAAAAGTTTTTTTAGATTGTTATCAAGTACATTTAAAGCATCGGCATCTAGCACGGCTTTTTTGCCGGATTTTAGGACTGTTGATGTTAATCGTTTGGTGGCTAATGTTGGCCCCATGCCTGGGCCGATTAATATGGTGTCTATATCGTTTGTAGTTAGCCGATTTATCTGTTGGTTGATTGGCATAAACTCGGCTGTTGTCAGCCGCAATTTTTCCATGAGCCGTTTGTTTTCCGGAGCCGACATCAAGTAAATCAAATCTACGATCCGCGAAGCGGTTGTTACGCAGTATAGCAGCGCGCCAAAATAGCGTGGCTCCAGTCCGGCAATAATCAATAACCGTCCATTTTCGCGCTTGCGTGAATTGGGTTTGGGCAGTTTTAACCCCCGGATAATATTTTTACCGATGATTTTGACCATAAAAATAACACCACAAAAGTGGTGTTGAGAGCCCTCGCGGGCGATACCATCTCAAATTATACTTGATTATATCAGGTAACGGTTGAATGCCGGCCGGGTCTAGTTTCCATCCGCCGGGTGGCGAATGAATTTCTTCCGGCGCCTGTAGTTCCGGTGACAGCCGGAACGTAAGCTTAATAATAGTATAAAGTATTAAGTATAAAGTATCAAGCTAAAGGGAAAGATTGGGGTCGGCTTTTATGGTTTTATAGTTTTTGGGTTTGTAGCCGTTGTGCAGCATAAAGGCCGCGGCAATTCCCATCATTTCCGCGTTATCGGTACACAAGTTGCTAGGCGGAACAAAGAAATTTAGTCCGAAGTCTTTAGTCTTTAGTCGTAAGGAATTGCGTAACATTTGATTGGCAGCAACACCCCCGGAAAGAGAGACGGATTTTGCTTTGTATTCTTTAACTGCCCGAAGGGTTTTTGTTGCCAATACATCAACCGCCGCATCTTGAAAACCGGCGCAAATTTCCGCAGTCGGAGTTTGCGGATGGTCGCGCAAATGGTAAAGCACCGCGGTTTTTAATCCCGAAAAGGAAAAATTGTAATTTTTTGCATTGATCATCGGCCGCGGAAATTCCACGGGATGTCGGGCCTTCATCGCCAGCTTATTAACTTCCGGACCGCCAGGGTAGGGGAGTTTTAAAAGCTTTGCGACTTTATCAAAGGCTTCGCCCGCGGCGTCATCCACAGTTTCGCCGAGTACTTGATAGTCACGGATATTTTTCATCAGCACCAACATTGTGTGGCCGCCGCTGACAATTAGGGAGATCATCGGGAAAACATTTGACGATTGACTTTTGATATTTGACAGTTGTCCTAACGGGGAATACAAATGGCCGAGCATGTGGTTGACTGGAATGAGCGGTTTGCCGGTTGCCAGCGACAAGGCTTTGGCAAATTCCGCGCCAACAATCAGAGACGGGATGAGGCCGGGTCCGACGGTTACCGCAATGTAATCAATAGTTGGCAGTGAGCAGTGAGCAGTGGATAGTGCTTTTTGCGTGACTGGTAAAATATTTTTTACATGGGCGCGTGCGGCGGCTTCCGGTACTACGCCTCCGAATTTGCTATGGAGTTGGATTTGCGATTTTACAATAGATGACAAGGTTGTGGTGTTTGGCCACTGTTTGTCATGGCTCAAACTTAAAACACTAGCTGCGGTTTCGTCGCAGCTGGTCTCAATAGCGAGTATGATTTTTTTTTGCGGTTTCGCAGCTATCATTAACTAAATTTTTAACAACTGATCCAGGGTTTCCTGCAAATCATCCAGCCCTGCGTATAAATGCCCGTAAAAGCCAAATTTTTTTACTGTCTGGATGACGTCTTCGGTATCATCTACCACCAAAACTTCGTGTTTATTACCCATGACCCCAAAATTGTAGGCTTTTTGCCAAAATTGCAATTGGTTCTTAAAACAACCAAGGTGGGCAGAAGTAAAGAAACCGTCGAACGCTTCCCCGAGCTTAAGCTTGCCCAGTAAATAAATCGCTCGATGTTTTTCATTATTAGTAGCTAAAAAGCAATTTATTCCTTGGGCCCGCAGGCTTTGGATGTAATCTATAGCGTCGGTATCAACTCGACTTTCGCCTTTAAACCAAAAATCCAGCAAGTCGTCCACTGGCTGCTTCCAGCCCCACTGCGGTAAATATTTTATGAGTTCTTCTTTTAAATCAGCCTTACCGATTTCGCAACGCAAAAATTCGTTCTGGAAAAACGGCCAGAGTTTCAATTCGGGGACGCCGAATTCCACCGAGAAACGCTGTAAAAATCGTTCCGGACGGGCAATTATCACGCCGTCGCAATCAAAAAATATGGTTTTGATCATAAGATGTTTTTAGTAGGCTGCTGTTGGGCAAAATAAAACGATAGCGCGAACGCCAGAATCATTATGAGTAGGCCGGAGAATTTAATAGTCGCGGCAATTGGGTCGGTGTCGCGCAGCCAGCCGAGATCGCTGAGTAGCCAATTCCAATCGTGGATCACGCCGTCACCACCCAGCAGCGGCAGCTGCATTTTAAAGGCGTCAGCCGCGTAAACCGAAACATTGACTAAATTTATTCCCAGCCAATACAGCAGTAGGCTGGCGGAGAATTTTTCTCGTCTTAGCCAAAAGTAAATTATAAAAACCAGAGGGATTAAAATTTGGTTTAAGCTGCCGCCAAGCACATGCATAAACTGCCCAAACGGCCAAAAAATCCAGTGGCCAGCCTCGTGCATAAGCAGGTCAAAGGCATCTAGGGTTGTGCTTTGGTAAGGCTGCGCTAAATAATAAGTCGCGTAAGCCGCGGCCAGCAAACAGCCAATAATTTTGCCGGCGGAAAATCTCCCCATAATTATTTTATCACGGCTATGTTATTTATCGCCCGTTCTTCAGGACTAAAGTAAGCCTCGTAATAAAACAGGAAGCCGGAAAAAACCGCCACCAGCCAGCAAACTATAAAAATTTTCATTAACGTCCGGTGGACGGCAAAATAATTAACGCCTTTTTTGTAGTTTTTCCAGGCCAGGCCAAAAAATAACAACAAGGCCAGAAACATCAGCAGTGAAAAAATACCATGGAAAGCCGCGACCACGATATAGAAGGCATTGTCCGGCGATCCGGCTTCCCGGTGGGTCGCTGCCCGGTAAGTCATATAGCTAATGTTGAACAAAATTTCGTAACCCATGGTAATCGCGGCTATCAAGTAGGGGAACCGGCCGCGCCGGTAGCCGCTATAAAAAACGTAGAGCACACCAAAACTTACGAAAATTTCGGTAATCAAAGTAAAACTACTAAACCAAGGAATGTGCATGGTGGTTGAGTTTGGTTGGATGAGGTACTTGCCTACTATATGAACGGGTAGTACAGTCTAGGTAAGACTGGCTAGAATTTCTTCCACTCGCTTGCAGACGGTTTCAATTTCGGTTTGGGCCTTAATAAAGTAATTACTGACGTTAAGTTCTTGGGCGGTTTGGAGATCTTTGGGCCGGCCGAGGTTGCTTAAAATAATTACCGGGATTAAAGCAATAGACATGTCACTATTTTTGCGCAAATTGTCCAAAACCGTGAAGCCATCCATTTTGGGTAGCATTAAGTCTAGCAAAATAAGATGCGGCCTATGCTTTAAAGTTTTAGCCACAGCTTGTTCGCCGTCTTCTGCCTGAATAATATCATAATGTTTTAGCATTAGCTTGTCTACGAGCATGTTGCGCATGTCCATATCGTCTTCGACGACCAGGACTTTCTTATCTAAATTGGAAGTATTCATAACCGAAATAAACTTAGTTGATCTGTTTTAATTAAAGCAGAAAAATTAAAATTTGGCCAGGGCAAAAGTTACGAGAGCGTATCCGCCGGTTTTGCCTAATACAAAAGGCCCCGTTTGGGGCCTTTTGAATAAGAATTTAATATATTATAGCAGGTTCCAGGAAGCCTATCTTAGCTAGAAGTTGCGCTCGTCGGCCGAAGGTCCATAAATTGACGGCACCGGAATATTATTTAGCCGCATATAAACCGTGAGCTGGCCGCGGTGGTGTACCCAATGGTTTATAGACGAGCTGATGAAATTTTCGGTTGGCATAGTCATCAGTACTTTGCCGCCGGCTTTGAGGTTAAAATTTTTGGTAATGTCAGCGTCGGAAATTTTTTGCAGGGCAAGTTTAGCGGCCGCCATATTTTGGTCTAAATGGTTAACTAAATCGGCGGTAGTTTTGTAATCTATGTGTTTCCAGGTGGCAAAATCTATTTCCCCGCCTTCGGCCATGGCCTGGATCCATTTTGGGACTTCAGCTACCAGCAAAGCCAGATAACCCATAGCCATGGATTTTTCGTGCGGCTTGTAGTCAAACAAATTTTCCGGAATTCGTTCCAGGCACTTGCGGCTGGCCGGAGCTTCGGCTTCCAGTTCTTTTAAATATAGTTGGCCTAAGGTTATTTTGCTCATGGCATTCTCCTTTTGTTAGTTATATTTGACTCATTATATCATACGCGGGGTTTGGCGTGTTTAAAATATTCTACTTGCCTTAGACGTTTTTGTGCCTCGGCCTTGGTTTTGTAGCTGCCAAAAGACCGTCCGGTTTTTTCGGAAAGCACCACGTATTTATTTTTTATCTTTTTGATCATAGTTACTCCTTTATTGGGTGGTTTAATTATGAGAGGCTTTTTTAATTTTAGTGGGTTTCTATTAAGGATATATGAAGCTGCTGGGCTTGTTTTAGAATTTTGCGTTTTTTTGCTTGACTGATACTGTTTATTCTATAGACTAAAATTGTAAGTATTCCACGAAAAGGAGGCATCCCGAAATGGGGACACCTGCGACACCACCCTGAGTCTAGACGCCTTGACGGCTAACGGCGAGCTGCCCGCTCAGCTCGCCAGATGGAGGTATTTGCTGGGCTCTAAGGCCCGGGCATGGCTAACATCTAACTAGCCGTTGTAATCCGTTCCCCATCGCTTTGCTCAAGCACCAGAGCAAGCGCGGAAACCGTTCTAAGAGGGAGTACGAGCTGTTCTTGGTTCACGCCAAAGCGGTTGGCGAAACCGAGGTCAGGCTCAGATTACTTCCGTTTCCGCGTTCAATGCTGCTGAGCATTCGCTATCAGTCCGGTCAGTTCACTGCAAAAGTTCCTGGTCTATACTCGCAAGTTTTCCCGATGGTAGATACTCAGGGAAGCGGGTACGAGAGGGTTCTGGATCAGTTGCTGCCGGAGATTTTGCGACAGATCGAGGCAGACATCGAGCTTGGTTACGCTCCCAAGGCTCCGGCGGATGAAAGGAATCGTTATATGCGACTCCACATTCCGCTGGTCGACCTAGAGCTAATGGACCATTGTTTCGGCTGGCTGCCGTCGTTCGGCTCTACTCACGAGCTTATAGCTGAAGTTCGTGAGTATCTGTACGGAAAGTAGCAAAAAACTACGCCCACTCTTTACCGTACGAAGGGTGGGCGCTTTTTTGGAAATTACATTCTTATATTCTGCAGAATATAAGAATGTATCAAGGCTATCTCAAATATATTTTTGGATTCTTTTATCTGGGACAAACCACAATGCCGAAATTGCCAAGATAAGAATGTCCGATACAATTGGCAAGCTAAAGGCAAACAAGAATGCCAAGACGTAACAGCCTAATGACGCCATGCCTTTCGGGTTTTGGCGGAACTCGCGCAGCAGTTGTTCGCGTTTGGAGGAATGTTTTAAGGCCTGGAATTGCAAAATTTGGTAAGCCAGGGCGCAGCACAATAACACCCCGGCGTAAATTGCGGTGGGCCAGTGGCTGCCAAAATTTTGGCCTAGCCAACCGGTGGCAAACGGGATTAGAGACAGCCAAAACAACAAATGTAAATTGGCCCACAAAATTCCGGTGCTAATGTGATCGGTGGCTTGAATAAGCAAGTGGTGGTTATTCCAATAAGTCCCGACGGTTTGGAAGCTGACCAGATAAGTTATAAGTATCGGCAGCAGGGGTTTTAGATCTGACAAACTCGATCCGGCGGGGATGCGGACACCCAGCACAGTTATAGTAATAATAATAGCTAGTACGCCGTCGGAAAACGCTTCTAGGCGGCCGGTGGAAATATTGGCGTGGTCAGAATGGTCTTGATTTTGGGCCATAGGGTTAAGCTAATTGTTAAATTTTAAATTGCGATATTCCAAATAAGTTAAGGCAATCACGAATACATCCAAAATACTAAGCAGCAGCATCCATACCGAGTGGCCCAATAAAAAATAGCGGTACATTTGGTAAGCAAGAAATAGGGCGAATACAACCATGGCTAACGGGTAAGCCCAAAGTTTTTTTTGGAATAGCGCAACAATCAACAGGAGTTTAATTACGCCATGGCTGAGCAAGTACAGAGCGGCGAACCATTCGCCGTTAGCGGACAGGCCGGCTGAGGCGTGGACCAAAAAATTGGAAATTTTATCGGCCGGGTCTTCGGTCAGCTCGCCTTGGGTCAGGTTAACAACCCAGTGGTTTATAGTCTCGGGGTTAATTATCAATAACAAAATCCCTGCTAAAGTTTCTAAGCCCGCACTTAATGCTTTTAGCCCGATGCTAACGTCAAAAGCCTCGTGGACCAGTTGTTTAGCTTTGTTTAGCATATTTGTTATAAAAACTTTTGCCGACTACGTATCCAACTAGCGAGCCAAAAATCGCGCCGGCAATAAATTCCGAAAGCCAGTGGATGCTTATGGACACGGCAAAACCAATGTAGAGTGCGTAAATCGCTGCCAGAATTTTTACGCTTTTGCTGCGCGGGAATAGCATTATCAACGCCACAGCCATAGCAAACGCGACCATGGTATGCGAAGACGGCCAGCCCCAAAAAATGCCACCGCGCCAAAACCCCAACTGAAAGCCGTGGCTAATATCTATAGCATTTTGAGCGACCCATCGCCTGCCCGGAAGGGAGTAGGTTGGCGGGATGCGGCCGGTAAAAATTTTGTAAAACACCGAAACCAAATATCCCAGCAGGGCCGCCTGCCCCAAAGTGTAAGCCGCTAAGAGGACGGGCATAGATTTTTTTGCTAAACCCCAGGCCAGCAAAATAAACGGCAAGATCAAGGGCAGTAAACCGCCTATGGCAAAAGCGGGGGCCAAATAGGCAATCGGGATGAAGCGGAAAAATACAAAATACTTCCAGTCAAAATCGGTAGTCACAATCAGAGCGGTTAGCAAAATGGCCAAGCCATGCCACAGCAAATTTTTGCCGGAAAAGATGATTTTGATATTTTGAAAGAAGTTGTAAAAAAATGGGCGCATAGGTTGATTATAGCATTAAAATAAATTTTTCTGCTCTTTTAAGCCCATTGAAAACTTTTGAGTTTTCTGGTAAAATATCAAAAGTTTACGGCGCTATCGTCTAATGGTTAGGACAGCGGCTTTTCAAGCCGTTAATCGGAGTCCGATTCTCCGTAGCGCTACCAACGTTGAATTGCCGCCGTCAGAGGCGGCTTTTACGTTAAAGATATGGGAAGTTCTTGGGGTTGTAAATCTTAAATGGTGATAAACTGGTTTTTCAGGAAAAATCAAACTAACTAATTTTAATTTCTGCCAGTAGTTGGCCCTGCTCCAAAACTCCGGCAAGTTAGCAATGAAGTCAAAGACATAGGTTACGGCCCGGTCAATATCAAATTCTTCTAGTCGGGACTGGTCAAGCTCCAACTGTTTGCCAGCCATCTCCACTTTTATCTTTTCAAACTCAACTTTAAAATCCTCATCAGCGATCAACTGTTTTTTTATTAGCTCCAGCATTTTGGTCTTCTGCTGCTGAAGGCCGGATAGTTTCTTACTTAGAATTTCATAGTGCCGATTGATATCGCCATACCGTCCCTGCCAGACGTCAATAATTACGGCCTTAAAGGCATCCAGCAGTTTTTTCTTGGGAGTAATGTCTTTTAAGAATCCAGAAAAGGCCTGTTCCAGTTTATCTTTGGCTATGGCCTTGTTGGTCCCGCAGTTCTTATTATAGCAGCGGTAATAGGGGTACCGGCCGCCCATCTTGCCAATAGAATAACCGGCAGTTAGGGGCCGCCCACAAAAACCACAGACTATTAAATGCCGCAAGGGAAAATCTTCACCGCTGCGGGTGCTGGAATTGCTGTCGCCCGCGCTTGTTTTTCTTAACAGCTGCTGGTTTTTGTAATAAACGCTTTCATCAATCAGCCTGGGATGGGTGCCTGGGTATTCTTGACCGTGGTACTTTAAAACGCAACAGTAAAACTTATTGGTTAAAATTTTATGCAGTAGCTGTGCCGTAATCGGTTTGCCCGATTTGGTTTTAAGCCCCAATTTGGTGACTTTTTTTCGCAATTCCTCAGCCATGTACATGCCCTTGGAAAATTCAATTAAAATATATTTCACTAATTCAGATCGTTCGGGATCTAAAATTATATCCTTTTTGCCGTCGGGATGTGTAAAATTTAAATAGCCAAAAGCTACCTTATGGGGGAATCGGCCCGACTCTACAGTATTAACCATACCGGCCTTTACCCGCTCGCTGCGCATATCATTATCCAGCTGGGCTACGCTGGCCATAATGTTAGCCAAAAATTTGCCGGAAGACGTTTCACTGATGGCTTCCGTAGCAGATAAAATCTGCACATCTAAATTTTTGAAAAATGACTTGATTTGGTAATAATCTTCGGCATTGCGGGTTAAACGATCAATTTTATAGACGATAATGCAGTTAATTCGGTTTTTTCGGTCAGCGCAAAATTTTAGCATGTCCTTCCTCTCACCAGACTGACAAAGTGTGTGCAGATTTTTTAACAACAAAAAGACCGCACCCAATAAAGTTCGCAGGGTGCGATCCTTTTTCGGTGTGCGGTTTTAATACAGCTAGGGTGTCAGCGTTTGCCCTAGCAATTTATTCTCTTTACTGTTGATAGACCTCTATCTCCCCCAAGAACAACCACCCGATGTGATGGAAATCAATATAAAATGACGAAATGGGCATGAAGCTGAACAAGCTTCCGTCCAAGACGCTCATTTCCACCCAGCCGACGGAAAATCCGTCGGAGTCAGGCAATGGAGCATACTTGATTCCAAGAAGTACCAATTGGTACACTCCGCCGACCCAGGCGTTGGCCCAGGCTATGGTCTGTTGCGGGAAAACAATCCAGCTCGTTTTCTCCGAACGAACCATTACCCGGATCTTCGTGACGTAAGACCAACCGCCGTAGGGGTAGATACTGACGGACGCCAAATTCCCGTCGTCCGCGTCAGAAAATCCCACCCAGACGGAGTTATCCAACCCGTAGCCTCCGCCGAGTCCATCGTTCAACTTGTTGAGAGAGGGATCCGGGTAAGCAGAACTTGGTGATTTCAAGACCCCCAAACTTGACAAATAGAGGTATGAAAAAGGCACCTTCTGCCAGCGCGGCACGCTTGAATTGTAGGTGGACTGGTAGTCCATATACAACTGCGATGCCGCTATGGGGAAGTAGGTAGCCTGGACTGACATATCGCGGCCGAACATCCAACTGATCATACCCGAGACGTAAGGCGCCTCGGCGTTAACCTGCTGGACAATCCGGCTAATGGTCGCCGACGGATAGTGGTTCTGGTCGCCGCCGTTGTTTACGAATGTTTCGAGCGTGGTCCATAGCGTTGCCCCATTGGCGCTGGCAACGGTGGACATGGCGGAGTAATAGCTGCCGATTTCCGTCAGCGGCGGAGCGCCAGCTTGGGCGCCGATGCCGTCTTGCGGAGCAACCAGCTTGATGCCGCTGCCGACAATGAACTGCCGTAGCGCTTCCCCGGTTTGGGTTGCTGTCATGCCCGGTGTGTTGGCGATGGCATCTTTTTTGAAGTACGGGGCGGCCATGACGGTTTTGCCAAGCGCCACTTGCGCGGCATCGGTCACAAATCCCGACAAGGCCGGTATTTCAGACGAGTACTGGGCGTACCACAGAGTCGAATTGAGCCATATTTCTATGGTCCAGTAGAACCCCGAAAGCGCGCCGGTATTGCCGAATAGGGAATTCATTTCCTGGGCGACCAGCTTGTTGCAAGCGCGAAGATGAGGTGAGTTGGATGCTCCACTCGTTTGGAGTGTTCCCACGCGCACCTGCATACCCCTGGCCTGAGCCAGAGACATGAGCAGCCCGATTTTGTTGGGGTAACCAGAGCCCAAGGCGGGGCTGGAGTACCACAGCGAACTGATATCCGCTGCGCTGCAGGTCGTGCCGGTATCCGAGCCAGAGAACTGGCCGGCGGAAAGAACGATGACTTCGTTCATCCCGATTGTCTTCATCGAGTCGAGCTCGAGCGCCCATTCCGCGTCGGACAGGCCGCGCTCGAAATTCATAAAGCTCCCCCGAACGGGGAACTGGGCAAATGCCGATCCTACTAAAATCAGGATCGACATCAACAACCGTTTGATTTTCATACTTTCTCCCAAAAAAAATTCCGCCGATGGCGGTATCGGGAAAAAGCGACAACGCGCTTTCTAAAAGAAGAATAAGAACAAATCCTCCTTTTGTTCCAGAACACAAGGGTTCCGGGTAAGAAAACACATTTCACATGCGTGTTCTTGACGAAACCAATAAAAAATAGCCCTAGCAAGGGCTATGGGCTAGCTTAGGCCTTAATGCAGAAAAAGTCAATGGGCTGTACTAGACAGCATCGGAGCTTGAAAAAAAGTTTGCTAAGCTCCTGGCTTCCTTAAAAATCCCCCAATGCTTTTCCAGAGTTAGAATCCCTAAAAACAGCTCTGTCTGTGAACGATTTAACCGCACCCTAAAGGAAAAAACTAAGCCTGGAAATGATAACTTATTCATCTAATTGTTAGAAAAGCCGATCGAGTAATTTCCAGCAATTGATGTCTGCTGAAACTCTTCGGCTTTTCGTTGTTGAGCGACAAACTGTTGGATCAGGCAACGCCCTGGTAGGGCGTGGCTGTAAAGGTTTCGTTGCAATCGCTGCACTTGACGTTCACGCCTTTATAAAATAAAGTAACCCCGAGCCGCAGACCAAACACGACCTGCGACCCAGGGACGATAATGATAATAGTTTAAGAGCGCCAAGCGGCAGAGACCGCGTTGAGCGCTTTTTTTTGACCATTAATTGCTTAAAGCGTATACTTGGTTGTATAAAATCATGGAGGTGCAGCAATGACTGCTCATCAAGTTGTTCAAGAGTTAAGAACGGTAGTAAACGCCGCTCAGTTCGAGCGGCTTGATGTGCCAGACAAAAGATATACATTCGATAATTTTATGACCGAGGTACCCCAGCCATGCGATTAATGACCTCCTTTTAAAAAAGTCCCTCCCCACCCGGGGTTGTAAACCCGTCGGCACCGACGACAACGTAAGCAATTTTAGACTACTAATCCCTGCTCAATCAGCTTGATAGTGTAGTAAAAACGCTTTATTTCTTCTATAATGGAGTTGATGTTCTTTTGAGCAAAGACTACCAATAAAATTAAATCGCCTCAAAGGCGGTTTTTTGATAGAATAAAGTATGAGTTCAAAAACTATTGGCCAATACATCCAAAAACAGCCTAAGCCGGCACAGGCAAAGCTGCGCGAGATGGTGAAGATTATCAGTACGGTGGCGCCGAAAGCTGAGCAGGGGATTAAGTGGAGCATGCCGGTGTTTTCCTATAAACGGATTTTGGTCATGTTCGCCGGCTTTAAGCGTCATATTGGTTTTTACCCGACAGTGGCTGCCATGAAGCCGTTTAAGAAAGATTTGGCAAAATTTAAAACCGGCCGGGGATCCATTCAGTTTCCACTGGAAAAACCTTTGCCCACATCGCTAATCAGAAAAATCACTGCAACGCGCGTTAAGCAGGCCATAGAGCAAGATGGAAAGTGGCGCTCATAAATATATGGCAAGAAGTCGAATTTTTGAAACTTACAACGCTTTACAACAAAGCGGTGATCTAAATCCACAAGGCAGGATTAATCTTCGTGATTTTATAGAAAATTACGCTGTTTCTTTGCCAGCTATTATTCATGCTTTCCCGAGGGGGAATTTAGATATAAAGGCTTTGGAGGCCCATATTTGGGATAGAATAAAACAGTATTATCGTTTTCAAAATCTAGATTTGCCTATAGAAACTAGCCAAGAGGCAGAATTTATTAATGAATCAATTAAACTTATAGAGGATTGGTTTTACAAGGGGTAGTGGACATCTTGTTTAGATACCCCAGCTCGTGAAGAGATAGCTAAAATTTTATCCAATACGGAAAATAATTTTTTAGAAAATACCAGAAGAAAGCGGGAGCCCAATGTGGGGCGAGATGACCCAGTTCCAAATATTTACGATGCTGTTAGATTAGGTAAAGATTCGTTGGAGATTTATCGGTATCATGCTTTTAAATTTTTTCATGGTCCGGCTGCTGTTTCAAATACCTTGACTAAAGTCAATTCTGAGAGACAAATTTTTTCCAATGAATCACGCTTAAGGAGTTTGGTGAATAATACCGTAGCCCATTATCGGAAAGTTTTGGAAGCTTGGGGCTATGAATTACCCAAAATAGGTTTTAGCAAATCTGGAGTAAGGCCCGACCAGGATGTTCTCACAGCTATAGATTCCGAAGCTTTTGTGAGAAGCAAACCTAAATATATAGGAAGAGGAGAAGAATTTAAAAGAGAGCTTTTCTTTTTTAAAACGAGCATGGCCGCCGCGGAAATGATTAGAAGGACAGGGAAAGGACGTCTAACAAAAGATGGTTTTAAGGAATCTATCCAATGGTTAAAGAGCCAGCCGGGTTACGATCCGATTGAGGTGAGTTTTTTGTCTTTTGATTTTGCTCCTGGGAATAACAACCGTACTAGTTTTATGCATGTGAATTCTAAAGAGTTGCCATTTGCTCTGTTTGCAGTCGATTACTTAAAACATAAACACGATAACGCTGTTAAATAATGAGTTTATAAAACCCCTCCGCGCGGAGGGGTTTTATGGTTTAGGCGTTCTGGAGGTTAGGGAAAGTGTTTGTCTTAAAGTCGGCCATCCATTTATCATTTTCTTCCTTAGTGTTCTTCATGATGTTCGCGGCCATGTCCGGGTGCTCGGTTTGGAGGTGCTTCCAGGCCTGGTCGATCATTTTTTCCGGCGTGTCGGCTTTAAAGACAACACCGCATGTTGTCGGCCCGCCGATTTGGGAGCAAGTCGCTTGTTTCATAATAGTATGGCTTTGGTTAATTAATATTTATTCTATCTT
>Ga0207143_1054_pt1 | contig 16566 bp, 19 predicted proteins | sample Alteio_BWMinHeat_3_FD_153566 | JGI IMG/M metagenome (GOLD analysis project Ga0207143, IMG submission 153566) | Enriched cells from forest soil in Barre Woods Harvard Forest LTER site, Petersham, Massachusetts, United States -... | ecosystem: Environmental > Terrestrial > Soil > Temperate forest >... | reverse complement strand
ATACAGTTACTTTCCACCAAATTGTCTCATCTTTATTTCCACGTCGGACACGTGCTGCAACCCGTAAAGTAGTGACTTTCTGGCCTGATGATGTGAAGCGGACTTCTGGATCGGCCCCGAGATGGCCAGCAATTGTCGTTTGGTTCATGATTCCTCACCTTGTTTTTTCGATTTCTCTATGCTAGCATAATTATCAAAAAGAAATGCAAAATCATCAAGAGGCAATTGCATTCTTCCCTAGCCTTTAGACCCAATTAGTGTTTTCTAAGCCTGATAATTCTAATGACAAACCCATTTAAAGGAATTGCATGAAAAAAATTAAACAAATTCAAGTACCGAAAGCCCCTTCTTCCCCCCTTTATTCTCAAGCCATTGCTGCAGGAGGTTTTTTATTTCTTTCCGGACAGATTGGTCTCGATCCCGCATCCGGTAAGATCGTGGAAGGCGGTGTTCTTGAGCAGATGAAGAGGATTTTTATCAATATCGAGAACATTCTTAAGGGAGCGGGCCTCGATCTTACTTCTCTTGTTCGTATAGAAATTTATCTTAAAAATATAGAGGATCTTGCACAAGTAAACACTCTCTATGCCGAAAAAATCCCCCACCCTCTCAAACCTGTTCGTCAAGCCATGCAAGTTGGCAACCTTCCTTTTGACGCTCTTATTGAAATTTCGGGAATAGCTCTGTGTGAAACAATGAACTAAACCGTTAGCTTGTAAATTATTCTAAAAAAGTAAAAAAAATATTAGACAAAAAATTCACCAGGAGAGTAAGACCGGAAATACGTAGCAAAAATTTTTTTAATATAGAGACATGTCAAGCGCAGCCTCATCACATTCGGATTACCCACATGGTCATCGATCTTCTTCCAGTCGCTGGATGACGAATCGTTTGCACACGCGAACAAGTCGCAAAGGACCCATTTTTGCAGACGACCCTTGCTCGCTTGTCGATGAATCGCCTGAATTCCATGACCCTTATTCGGAATTGAACCTTTTTCTTTCGCAAAAAATTCGCGGAGAAATGCGCAAACAAGGTTTTATTAAAAAATGGTCTCTAAAAATTCAGGAGACGTTACTTGAAAAAATTGTTCCCGAATTTCAGAAAAAATTTCCCCATTACCGGTTGGGAGTTTCCGCGCTAAGAAAGTCTTGGGAGAAAATAGCCTACTATACCGAACAAGTGGAAGCCCAGAAAGGAGCAACTGACGAAAAAGGTAATTTAAAGCTCTCTTTTCTCATTAGTGAAAATCTACGCCATTATCCACAAATGTCAATTGGTGGCTTTCAACCCTACCACTATGCGCACCAGCTCGGCCTGAAGATTAGTGAATGCGTAGCTGTAGTTGATGGTATAAGGCCTTCTCTAGATCATACTACACGTCTCATTTGGTCTATGCAACGCCATCTCTTACCGTGGAGCATTCTTCAAGAGACCAATAGCCCCTATGATGAGTATGACCTCTTGGATAGACAGATCGTGAAAACGATCTTAGAAATTAAAACACAAGAACCTTACTTGACGGCTTCACAACTAGAAACAAAGGTTATTGAAAGCTTTACTACAATCTCAGAAATTCCCTCTTTTTCTTCACAAGAAGCTTTACTGAGTTCCGTAGCTGCTTTGATTGCAGAAAAACTCTATGCAACTTCAAGCCTACATACAAGGCTCTTATGCAAAGAAAAAAATGCACTTTTGCACTTTATCGAAACCCATATCGATCTCTGTAACTCCTTTGTACCTAAAATATCGCTCGGCGATCTCGTTAGGAGAATTCTTTCGCTCTATCTTCTCGCGACTCAATTGCCAAAATCCATTTCGGCTAATGACCTTGAGCAAACAATTGAAGCATCCTATCATCACCAAGAACCAATGCGTCCGGTTGATCAAGCATTATCGGCATTTCTTTCAGCCGAAATACTTTTGCGAGGAGCTAAAAAGGAGTCCTTAAATGAACTAACTGCTCATTTAGTCACTTCTTATCACGAAGCCATTTCATTACCTGTATTTTCACCCGAAGATCTCGAAATTGTAGAAATTGCAATTTGGCGCCGAGTTAGCGAAAAAGCCCATCTTCTCTCTGATCTCTCCTACCGCATCGGTCTAAGAATCGAAAGTGAAATCGCTCAGCAACTCATCGATGACCCCAAGAGGACATTCAGTAGTCTGGTTCATCATACCTACCAAGCTTTTCACAAAATGCGTGATGCGCTCTTAACACGTAATCATGGAGAAATTGCTCGGAAAATCACTTTGTGGAGTGCACAGGGAGACCTAGTTTACCGTACAATTAGCTTTGATAACGAAGTTCCTCTTTTACGTCTCATTGTCAAGCTAGCTAAGAGCAACCCACCCCATAATCATCACGATTTTATAGCTCGAGTTTGCGAGACCTATTTGCGGGAACATCCTGGACTCAGTTATTATTCGGGTCAATTGCATACCCGGGTGTCTATTTTCTACAAATATGCTTGGTACACACTTCTTTCTAACAAAGAAGAATCTTCTCTTGATCGCTTTGTCTTTTGGCAAGCAATTGCCTATGACTTTTCACGCAATAACCCTTCGTTTCTCTCCTTCATGCAAATGGTTTGCTCAGAACAATTTCCCTTTCTGCCATTTGATTTGAAACTCTGCGATAAATTTGCCAGGGTTTCTTAAACCATCTGACGATTGGGCGTTTTGCGTAATCGCCACAAGAGATAGATCCCGAAAGCGAGAAAAGGCAAACTTAAAAATTGACCCATGGTCATTGAAGAAAGAAGTATATAATCACTCTGCTCTACTTTGACAAATTCGATGAGAAAACGAAAACCAAAAACAATCGTGAGAAAAAGACCGGAAGAGACCCCTTCTCGTCGGAAATGTGGCTTTTTTGTCCATAAGGCATAAAGAAGTCCAGACAAGATTATATAAGCTAGACTCTCATAGAGCTGAACCGGGTGTCGAGGAACAATAAGACTTCCATCGGCAGGATGAAGAAAGAGCACAGCCCAAGGAAGATCTGTCGGTGTTCCTAAAACTTCTTGATTAATGAAATTCCCAATTCGTATGCAAGCACCAGCTAAAGCAACTCCTGGCACTATTCGGTCAAGCAAAGATAAGAAAGAATAAAAGCCCATTTTTTCTCTTCTTAAACGTCGCACAAGAATAAAAAGAGCGATAATAATCCCTATAGCGCCGCCGTGACTCGCAAGACCTCCTTCCCATACAAAAAAAATAGATAAAGGGTTATTCCACCATGAAGATACGTCCTGATAGAAAAAAACATCGACGAGTCGCGCACCTAAAATAGCTCCTAAGCCGATCGCCATTAAACTGCGTTCTGCCAAAAGTTTTGTATGAACCTTAGCTTCTCCTCGAAAAGCCACAAGCGCGGGCTCTTCTAAATAATCTCGTTTTATGAAGCTGTAGAAAATCCTATAGGCAAGAAGAAATCCAAGCGCAAATAAACACCCATACCATAAAATAGGGCGCCCTAGGACTGGTAAGACAAAAGGAAGAGCTTCCTTCGCCGGGTCCCATATTATGAAGGCAATCATGTTCAAAATCTCCCTATACTCCCCCGGCAAAAACCACGAAAATTGGTTACAAGAGGCTATTGAAACTTACGCAAAACGACTCACTCCTTATGCAGAAATCCATTGGCATTTTCCCAAAGATAATCTTCATATGGAGCTGCTACTTGCAAAACAGTCGTTCTATATAGCTCTCGATCCTCAAGGATCTTCTTTCACGAGTGGAGAATTTTCCCAATTTCTATTCTCGGAAGGAGAAAAACGTGGATCAAGACTTAATTTTGTCATTGGCGCTGCTGACGGATTAACTTCTTCTATAAAAGCAGGTGCCTCTTCTCTTATTAGTCTCTCTCCACTTACTTTTACTCATCAAATCACACGGCTTATCCTTACAGAACAAATCTACCGAGCTTTTACTATTTACCACCGGTTGCCTTATCATAAGTAGGCGAACGGGCTGCTAAAGCCTTATAAAAGACTATAGAGCCTTGAACGAGTGCTGAGCCAACCGCTAAGTCTACTACACCTCCGATATCATCCGCTACGCCGCTAAGACGGCGAATTACACCAAGACTCATCATGCAGCCCAAGAGAATATAATAGCGGGCTGGATAGATGCGGGATAAGGGAATGGGATCGGGCAACCCCGCAAAGCGATCGATCATCTTACGTGCAGCCCGGGCTAAAACTGTTCGCCCCTTTAATGTTCCAATAACCAAACTCAACAGGGCTAATAATAATACAGCTTGCTGAGCTTCTCCTGCCAGAGGGAGGAGCTTATTGATAAGAGGTCCTTGCGCTGTCATTAGAAGACGAATACCCTTGGTCATAAGCATAATTCCAATGCCTGTCCAAAGAAAACCCGATAAAAAAATAGCTATACGTCGCGGAATTTTCATGTCCACCTCTATCTTAAAAAACATATATTTTATGTTTTTATGCAGATCTAATCGACAAAAAACGAATTGATTCATAAAATTCGTTTCATTTGTAGAATATTTGTCGAATAAAAGGGGCTCTATAATGAATATTTCACTTGCCTTTATCCGCGTATTTTTCATGTTCCTCAGCATATTGTTCATGACGACTTTTATGCTGGCGCTACCTGAAGGATCCAAGCTGGTGAATACATCTCTTGGAATCGGGTTGGGTATCGCATTTGCTTTGACACTTTATGGATTTGATACGCTTTTTAGACGTTTTAATCTCCGCTCCTTCAATATCACAGCAATGGGTCTTTTCGCGGGTTACTTAATGGGGCAAGCGCTTGTTCTCATTTTTAATGCTATTCTTGACCTTACTTTGTTGTCAGATGCTATTCTCCCCACCGTTATCGAAGCGGTAAAAATCTCCTTCTTTTTATTCGGGTTGTATTTAGGCACGGTTATGACCATGCGAGCTTCTGACGAAATCCACATCAGCATACCTTTTGTGAAGCTAACTCCCCTAACGCACAAGAAAAAGGATTTAGTCATCGATATTTCTGCTTTAGCAGATGCTCGTATTCTCGATGTAGCTGTAACGGGACTCTTTGATAGTCAACTCATCATCCCGCGTTTTGTTATAAAAGAGCTCTATGCCCAAGCAGAAACAAGTGATGAAGTAAACAAAGCCAAAGCGAGACGCGCTCTTGAAGTCATCAAAAAGCTCGAAGACATTCCTTCCTTAGATTTGCGACTAAACGACACAGATTTCCCAGATGTCCGTGAAATATCCGGTAAACTCATCCGCCTTTCTCGTCTACTAGATGCCAATATCATTACGGCCGACATCAGCCGTATCCAAATATCGGGTTTAGAGGGAGTACGAGTGATCAATATGCATACCCTTTCAAATGCTTTAAAGCCCCTTATGCAGACAGGCGAATGTATTAAAATCAAAATCCAGCGTTATGGCAAAGAACCTCGTCAAGGCGTCGGATATTTAGAAGATGGCACGATGGTCGTTGTCAATGGTGGCGGCGATTTTATTGGAGATTTGATCGGTGCACAAGTTCTGTCGGTCAAGCATACTTCTTCGGGAAGAATGATCTTCTGCAACGCTTTTGAAGAGCCTGAATTGGCTTATGCTAACCATCGTGGATATGATGAAGATGACAACGATGACAGATAATATTCGGGGAATTGGTAACGACATCATCGAGATCGATCGCATCCGTGATAGTTTTTCCTATTACGGTGATAAAATCCTCAATCGCTTGTTAACTCTTAAAGAAAAGCAATATTGTCTATCCATGCATGATCCCGCGATTCGTTTTGCGGGTCGCTTTGTAGCTAAAGAAGCTATATCAAAAGCTTTAGGTTGTGGAATTGGCCAACAATTAGGTTGGCATGATATGGAAATCCTCAATGATTCAGCCGGTCGTCCTTTGGTAACCTTTTCTCCAGAAGCCAACTCACGACTAGGCTCCCCCCATATTCTTCTCTCTATTAGTCATTGCCGTCTTTATGCAACAGCCGTTGCGCTCTACTTAAAAGATACCGCTGACAATATCTAAAAAACGACAGATACTTCTTTGTTGAACGCTCTGCTATTTCCTAAAAAAAGCGAAGCGATTGTGATTTTTATAAAAGAATTTAAAAATCAGCGGATTTAAAGCGATGGAGATCAAAGCACAAGCAACCACAATGTCATAGGCCGCATTCGGAATTAATCCAAACTTCATCGCTTGTTCTGAAAGAATAAAAGAAAATTCACCAATTTGCGTTAGTGCTGCGGATATTACAAAAGCGGTTTTGTAAGAATAATTTAAAAATATTGTAATTATAAAAGCTATCACTGGTTTTATTAATATAATAACTCCCAGCACGCTAATAAAAAGTGGGAAATTTTCTATAATTACGACAGGATTAAATAACATCCCTGCTGACATGAAAAAAATCACAATGAAAGCGTCTTTCATCGGTAGTGAATGTAAAAAGACTTTGTGATGCACTCTTGTTCTTCTAATCACCATACCGGCAATAAAAGCACCTAATGCAATGGAAATGCCAAAAAACAGAGTTGTTCCGGTGGCAATGAGAAAAACTAAGGCTAATACCGATACGGTAAATAATTCATGCGAACGAGTATTGACTACTTTCGAAAGTAAAAAAGTGACAACTCTCTTACTTAAGGTTGCTAAAATCAGGAATAATATTACGAATTTGACGATGACGAGAGAGATTGAAAACGCAAAATCTCTTAGAGAAAATACTTCTAAGTTGAGTATTTCTGCTATACCCGGAAGAAGAAGAAGGACAATCACTGTAATAATGTCTTCGACAATCAGCCAGCCAGCAGCTATATGACCTTCTTGCGTATTCATAAGCTGGTTTTCTCCCAACATTCTGAAGAGGACGACAGTGCTGGCTACGCTAATGGCTAATCCGAGAATTATCCCCGTTTTTAAGGGCCATCCAAAAAAATACACAAGAAGGGCGCAAATTGCGGCGGAAAGAAAAGTTTGGCCAATAGCTCCGGGAATAGCAATGCGTTTCACTTTCATGAGGTCTTGGACTTTAAAATTAAGCCCGACACCAAACATCATTAAAATTACCCCAATTTCTGCTAATTGCTCAGATATTTCAACGTCTGCAACAAATCCTGGTGAATAGGGGCCTACCAGATATCCAACCAGCAAATAACCTAAAATAGGCGATACTTTTAACCGTAAAGCAAAGTATCCAAAGAGGCCTGCGAGAGTAAATCCTACAGCTAAAAGCAAGACAATTTTGAGATCGTAGGAGACGAGATCGGTGTGGAATTCGAATAATCGAGAGAAAATACCATGAAAATCGGGCATATATGTAAATCTTTACTTTGTTTTCTCTATAGCAGAGCCCCTTTTTAATCCGGATAGAATTTTAAGAGGAATGAACTCCTCCTTATAATTTCGTAATTAGGAAATTTTGAGGCGCATTTTTCGAAAACGTTTTATAATAGCTGCTTTTGTTGCTCGGCGCGGAAATAAAAAGGATAATTTCACAAAAGGAAAAGGAGTCTATGTCATCCGGATTAAGTGCAGATGGCAAAAGAAGGTGCTTTGGTTGGCAGCCTGGCAAAGAATTCTATGCGGAATATCACGACCATGAATGGGGCATTCCCGTTCATGATGATCGGCATTTGTTTGAAATGCTTATTCTCGAAGGTGCTCAAGCGGGACTTAGCTGGGAGACAATTCTCAAAAAGCGGGAAGGCTATCGACAAGCTTTCTTTAATTTTGACCCGCAAAAAGTTGCTGCAATGAGTGATGCGGACTTAGAAGCACTTTTAGAGAATCCTAAGATCATTCGGAATCGTTTGAAGGTTTTCGCTGCAAGGAAAAATGCGCGCGGCTTTCTAGAAATTCAGAAAAAATTTGGCTCATTTGATCGTTATCTTTGGAACTATGTGAATGATAATCCTGTAATGAATCACTGGGCATCCTTAAGTGAAGCTCCTCTTACTACGCCCGAGAGTGATGCACTCTCAATGGATTTAAAAAGCTACGGAATGACTTTTGTCGGTTCTAAAATTATCTACGCATTCATGTCAGCGGTTGGTCTGGTCAATAACCACCCTATGGATTGCTGGTGCTATGCTAAACAAAAAGAAGACTCTTCAAAAAATCGAGCAAAAAGCTAATTTTAGAGCTTAGAAATATTTTTTAAAGCAGCCCGAAGATCTACACCTTTTTCAAGTGCAGGCAAGTAGAGATCGCCCCATTTTTTCAAACGCTTGAAAATAGTTTTGATTGTAAATTTTTTCGGATCCAAACCCTTTTTTACCTCTTTCCAGTGCAAAGGGGTAGAAACGGGCGCACCAGGGCGAGCTCGTACACTGTAAGCACATGCAAGAGTTTGGCCAAAGTTGTTTTGGTAGCAATCGATGTATACTTTGCCTCTCCTCTTAGCAATGGATCTTTCTAAAGTCGAAATTTTTGGAATGCGCTCCTGAACGATCGTTGCTACAAGCAAAGCAAATTTCTTAGCATCTTCATAATTGTACTTGGCGCCTAAAGGGATCGCTATGTGTAAACCAGTGGCTCCTGAGGTTTTACAATAACTGCGAATTTCAATCTCTTCTAATACCTCATGAAGGGTTTGTGCCACTTCGATAACCTTATCAAAAGACGCACCTTTAGGATCTAAGTCAAAAACTACAAAATCGGGATTTTGCAATTTTCGAAAACGTGAAAAAAAAGGATGGATTTCGATACAGCCTAAGTTCACTGCATAAAGAAGACTTTTTTCATCTTGAATGAGCAAATAATCGATATTTTTACGTTCGTGCTGAATCGGAATGGTTTCAATCCAATCAGGGTGCTTTTCTAAATTTTTCTGAAAAAACGTCTCTCCTTCTATACCGTTGGGTGATCGTTTTAAAGATTGGGGACGATCTTTAAGATGGGGAAGAATCCAAGGAGCAACCTCAAGATAATAGCGCATGAGATCGCCCTTCGTAATTTTGTCTGCAGGCCAAAAAATTTTATCCAGATTTTTAAAAAGAGATTTTTCGAGAAGATCAAGTTTGCTCTCTTTTTTAGCTACTTTCTCTTCATGTTTTTTGATTAAGAGCCATTCATTTTTAGCAGAATTTTTTAAACGCACCAGATGAAAAATGCCTTTCAACTTTTGGCCTTTTAAATCAAAGCTCAATGCGCCTTTTTTAAGACCTTCTTTCAGAAGTTTTTGAGATTCTTTAGCATCTTTACCCTCTACATCATAGGTGCCGCTATCCCAAATCTTAACCGTTCCTGCTCCATACCCGGAAGGTATAGTGCCCTCAAAATCCTTATAATCATAAGGATGATCTTCTACCATAATTGCTAAACGTTTAACAGATGGATCCGTCGAAGGCACTTTAGGAACAGCCCAACTTTTTAGTACCCCGTCTACCTCAAGTCTTAAATCGTAATGTAACCGCCGGGCGTGGTGCTCTTGAATGACGAAGATTAATTCTTCACTTTGTTTTTTTCGAAGTTTAGCAGAGGGCTCCTTCGAAGTTTTGAGATTTCTTTTGGCCTTGTACTGAAAGAGTTTCATTTTTATTCCCAATATTTAGGTATTGATAATTTCCCCTCCATTGGGATGAAGAACCTGTCCTGTCATATAAGAAGAGTCATCACTAGCTAAAAAGACATAACAAGTAGCAATTTCGGAAGGTTCCCCTGCTCTCTTCATTGGAACATCGGAGCCGAAGGAGGCCACTTTTTTTGCAGGAAATGTTGAGGCTATCAAAGGCGTCCACACAGGTCCAGGTGCAACACCATTCACCCGAATGTGCTTTTCAACTAAAGATAAAGATAGTGATCTCGTAAACCCAACGATAGCCCCTTTTGTCGCGGCATAGTCTAGAAGATGTTTACTGCCTCTATAGGCTGTTACCGATGTGGTATTAATGATCGTACCCTTTCTCTTTTCTAAATGCTTTAAGCAGGCTTTAGCCATAAAAAAATAAGAGAAAATATTTGTCCGAAAAGTATTTTCTAATTGTTTTTCCGTAATATCCAGGATCGATTTTTGAGGGCGTTGGGTCGCTGCATTATTGACTAAGATATCTAAGTGGCCGAAATGTTTGATAACCGATTGCACAGCTGATTTACAAAATTTCTCCTCCCCAATATCCCCATGTATAAGCAGGCATTTTTTGCCATATTTCTCGACTAATTCTTTCGTTTTTTTCGCATCCGAGTGTTCTTTAAGATAAAAAACAGCCACATCAGCACCCTCTTTAGCGAAGGCTACGGCAACTGAACGTCCTATACCGCTGTCCCCTCCGGTAACAATCGCAACTTTATTGGACAACTTATACCCGGGTAGAGAAGATTTTTCGGCCTCGGGTTGGGGCGTCATTTTGCTTTGTAGTCCTGGCGGGGCTTGTTTTTGCTTAGGGCGAACTTTTCTAGGCTTATCTTTTTTCATGAGAAACTCTAGCTCGAAAAATTAAACAATTCCAATGATCTTTAGTAAAACTAAAATGCCGATAGGGACACCTAAAAACCACAAAATTACCATCTTCCACATACATTATCCTATAAAACAAACTCAAATGATGATCAAAAAATATTAATGGAGGAATCTGTATATTGCAAATCCTCCATTTTGAAAAAGTGAATGGTTATTTTCTATCTGACATAACTTTTTCTACTGCTGCATCAGGATCCATTTTATTTTTATCAGCGTAATCCATCGCTTTAACTTTTTCTTTATGAGTAAAGTCGTTGAATTTGCGACTTACCATGAAGCTCAATGCTGAGGAGAAGCTCTTTTCATCGGTCTTTTCTATGTCTCTTTTGCACTGATCATATTGCATTTTGCAATCTTCTTTCATCTGTTTGCAGCTTTCTTTATCTTGAGAATTACAGGTCTGTTCCGCATTTTTTTGACATTGATCTTTCATATCCTCGCAATCTCTTTTTGCTGTTCTTTCCCAAGCATTTAAAGACAATGTGAGACTCATAGCCACTATTGTTAATAGATATTTCATAACTTTCCTTTAATTGATAAAACAAAAAACCGGTTTTTTTAATGTATGTTTCAAATAACACCCATTACTTAATCTAATAGCTTATTATTACTCTAATGTCAAACAATTTGTTTAATTAATAGTAATTACGGAAGAGTTCATAAGTCGTTACTAAACAAATATTTAAGAAAAGTTAATTATAGGATTGTTTTATAATACTATTTTTAAAATAATTAAGTTAATAACTGTAATTAATAGTTTTTGTAAGATTGCGGAGGATATTATGAATGAAGATATTTTTTCTGGTAAATGGCACCAATTTAAAGGCAAAGTTAAAGAAAAGTGGGGAAAATTAACCGACAATGACCTGGTTAAGATTAATGGACAACGTGAACAATTGCTAGGTTCTCTTGAAGAGAGATATGGATGGCAGAGACAACGCGCCGAAGAGGAGCTCAAGAAATTCGAAAAATCCTTCCATAGCCATTCCTCCAAACATGAAAATTTTACCGATTACAACGCCCGCGAAGATGTTTATAAAGGCGAAGATAATGATGACGAGGACCAGCATAACTCTAGAAGAAGGAAACTTGGGTAAAAACATGAAAAATATTCACGATTTATTTGTATCCGAACTTAAATTGATGTATGACGCTGAAAAGCAAATTGTTAAAGCTTTGCCCAAGGTCATAGAAGCTGTTTCTTCTAAAGAATTAAAAAGTGCCCTAAAAAGTCATCTTGAAGAGACACGCGGACAAGTTAAACGGCTCGAGATGATTTTCAAAGAGCTTCATCTAGATTCAAAAAGCTTAGCCTCAGAAGCTATGGAACACCTCTTAAAAGAAGCCGATAAAGTGATCGAATCCGATTATCAAGTGAATGTCAAAGATGCTGCGCTTATCAATTGTGCCCAACATGTCGAACATTTTGAAATTGCTTCATATGGGATTTTGAAATCTTTAGCAAAAAGCTTTGAATATGATCATGTTCTAGAATTACTCGAAGAGAATTCGAAAGAAGAAGGCCATGCGAATAAAAAACTTTCAGAAATTGCTGAAGGAACCATATTTAATAAAGGCGTAAACACAAAAGCGATTAAACGCGCTGCTTAACTACTATCAGAAGGAATTACCAGCCTTAACTTTAGAGGAAGTTATATGCCCACAAAATATGGAAAAGCCTCGCAGAAAAGCGTTAAAAAAGCCATGCACAAGATGAAAGCGGGAACTTTAAAGTCAGGTAAGAGCAAAAAAAAAGTAACGAACAGAAAACAAGCAATTGCAATTGGACTTTCTGAAGCTCGAAAAAAAGGTGCAAAAGTACCAAGAAAAAAAGCGAAGGCCGATTAGCCCCAACGCTTAAATAGATCAGATTCTTCCTTAACTAAGGAGATGAAAAGAATGGAGATCGTTTTCTAAAATTTTTCCGTTTGATCATCTCCTTTTTCACCAGACCATGTTCTTTTAAATACTGAATTAAGTTGTTTCGAGTTGTTTGACTATATACCTTTATGACACTTTTTGAAGAGCTTCAGTTGAGACAATGAATGAATAGCCATATCGAAATTCAAGGACACAGAGGTTCAAGAGGAACTCACCCAGAAAATACGTGGCCCTCCTTTGCGACTGCTATCGCAACCGAGGCAGATGTTATTGAGATGGATTTACTCATGACGCAAGACGGTGAAATCGTTCTTCATCACGACTTTTGCATTCATCCTATCTTCCTCAAAGATTCCAATGGATCACCCCTTAAAGAAAATAAATGGGTAAAGGATACAAGTTTAGCGGAACTTAAGTCATACGATTTCGGACAGCTCAAGAATGAAAAGTTTCCAAAACAAAAAATGATTACGGGAATTACTATTCTTACTTTACAGGATTTTTTTAGGTATCTAGAAACTTCTGTTGATCCCCATGCAAAAAAAATCCTCCTCAACCTCGAGATCAAAGCCGATCCTACAACACCCTTTTGTATTCCCTCTTCTAGTCTCGTTGTGAAAAAAATTGTCGAGATTGTGCGCGAGGCCAAGATGGCACACCGAGTTTATTATTCATCCTTTGATTTTTCGATTTTACAAGAACTGAGAAAAGAAGATGCCGAAGCAACGCTAGGCGTTATTATTGGCCACTCTAATTTGGAGCATTACGCGATAGGATGCAAACAGTGGGTAAATCCCCTTCTTGATCTGGCTAGCCAAGTGGAAGCGAAGATCCTATCGCCTCATTACACTTTGCTTAAGCTGAGCAAAATTCAACCACTTCATGAAGCTGGTCTAAGCGTTATTCCCTGGACCATTAATGATCCACAAATCTATTACGATGTAGTGAAGATGGGCGCAAACGGCATCATTACGGATTATCCATCCGAAATGGTGAAGCTCAAGAATGTCTTGTAATCCCTGATTGCGCCCCAAAAGACCTGACGGAATGTGTGCAAAAACTTGCTATTTGCAGCTCTTTTTACTAGTTTTTTTACAACTTTTGTAATCGCAAGAAGAACAACACTCGCAGTTCCCTTTTTCTTTATAAGTCTCATAACTACATTCTGTGCAGCAACCGCAATTATCGTCGTGATGCCTTGCTCGTTCTGTAGTTTGTTTTTTGTGGCAGGAGAACATAACTAAGGTACTCGCTACGACTAAGAGAACAGGAACCATTTTTTTCATAAATAACCTCTGATTGCCTTTTCACTCCTGTCTAACATAAAGGGCATTTTTGTAAATAAAATTATAATCATGCACTAATCATTTGATCTATAAATTAGTAAAGATGCGAATTGTAACTATGTAAATTCTTCTCTCAAAGAGGAAGAGTAACTACATCTACAGAAATCATCACAGAAAGTACTAAGATGATCAAAAGAGACAGGCGAAACATATTGCGTGCCCACAGAGCATCATTCTCACTTCTTAAGCCTTTTATGCACAAAAAAAGCCAAGCCACTCCTAGAATAGAAGAGACAACGAGATAATTATACCCTGTATACCCCATAGCGGTAAGGGATAATGTGGCGAGGATAAAAGCGATAATGTACAGCATCATACGCTTTTTAGTAGCTTGCATGCCTTTTTTGATTGGCAATACTGGAATTGAGGCAGCTGAATAATCACTGAATCTATACATAGCGATCGAAAAAAAATGGGGCATTTGCCAGAAAGCGACGACTAAAAAAAGAAGGAGCGCACCTAAATCAAACTGACCACTTGCAGCGCAATAACCGACAACTGGAGGCACCCCTCCTGCAAAACTGCCGATTTCTGTGGCATAAGTCGTGCGGTATTTCCAAAAACTGTACAAGAAAACATAAATGATAAAACCCATTGCCGCTATCGATACGGTTAATAAATTGGTATAAACCGCGAGGACAGAAAGGCCCATTATTCCTAAAATACTAGCAAATAAAATCGCTTGACCAACAGTAATGACTCCTGTTGCTAATGGGCGATTCTTGGTTCTCATCATTTTTTGGTCTGCATGTCGATCAATGCAATTATTGAATACGCAAGCTGACGCAATTACAAGGGACAAGCCTATCATAGTAACTAGAAACAACAAGGGATTAAAGCTGCCACGCGATCCTAAAGCAAAACCTCCGGCGACTGTGATGGCATTGCCGACAATGATTCCCGGTTTTGTAACCAGATAGTAAGTTTTGATCATAATACTCTTGTTAGGAATGGTTTGTCATCGTATGGGGTAACATTTTTTGGTGAGGAGCCATACCATCCATAGTGCGCTTATCTAAATCAAACATGATCCATAAAGAGCCAACTACAATAATTACAGCGACCAGAATCATAAAAAGAACGAGAAGGGTCTCCCAACGTGGCTTTTCTTCTTTTCCAAGATGGAGAAAAAAGATGAGCTGTCCGACAGCTTGTAAAAGAGCTAGTCCAATAATAGTGTAAAGAATTGTGGAGCCTTTAAAGCCTGCCATGACTAAATAAAAAGCGATACCTGACAATAAAATCGAAAGCAAAAAACCAATTACATAATGTCTATGGGAGCCATGCCATTCTTTGATGACTTCATTAAGACTTAAATTATCTTGCATTTAGAGTACTCCCATTAAGTAGACAAATGTGAAGATGAAAATCCAAACTAAGTCTAAGAAATGCCAAAACATATTGAAGCAGACAAGTCTACGAAAAGTGGTTACCGTGACGCCCTTTTTGATAACTTGTCCTATCAGCACGATCATCCATAATAGACCAATCGAGACATGAAGCCCGTGAGTGCCGACTAAAGAGAAAAATGAGGATAGGAAAGCACTTTTTTGCCACGTGTGTCCTTCCCGCACTAAAGCAGAAAACTCCGTTACTTCCATGACTACAAAAGATAGTCCCATGAGGAACGCTATGCTAAACCAACCGAGAAGAGCCTTTTTATTACCCCTAACAGCCGCCAATAACCCCAAACCACAGGTAAAGCTGCTTATTAAAAGAACAATCGTTTCTGCTACGACAAGTGGCAGAGTAAAGAGATCATGTGAGGAAGGCCCCCCAAAGGTTCTATGCTGCAAGACCCCGTACGTAACAAAAAGTGAGCCAAATAAAATACTATCCGTCATCAAGTAAGCCCAAAATCCAAAAATAGCCCGAGAGAAGGTATCTTGGTGGGGGTCGGGAATTTTAGTTTCTGAAGTAATGAAGGATTCGCTCATGTATATACAGGCCCTTTAGCTAATTCTTGTGACTGTTCTTCCATCTTTTGTACTTCAGCGGGAGAGAGATACTCAAACTCATCTTCACTTGATAAACGAGTTATGACGCAAATTAAGATGCCGATAAATGAAGCGAGGACGAGCCAATATATTTGCCAGGTAAATGCGAAGCCAAATACTAAGCTCAAAACTCCGATATAAAGAGCTAAGGGTCCATTTTTGGGGATATGAATGGTTTCATAAACAGGCTTTTCAGGTTTAGGACCTTTACCTTGTTTTTTTGCCCAGAGAGGATCACGTTGGTCTACAGTCGGAATAATGGCGAAATTATAGATGGGTGGAGGAGAGGAAGTTGCCCATTCCAGAGTTCTACCATTCCAAGGATCGCCCGTCGTATCGCGATATTTTTTGCGGTCTCTAAAGCTCACATAGAGTTGCAAAGATTGGAAAGCTATTCCACAGAAAATAATGAAGACACCTGCAAGGGCTACAAGGAAAAGAGGCTGCCATCCTGTAGATTCGGCATAGTGATCCAAGCGTCGTGTTGCTCCCATAAAGCCGAGCATGTAAAGAGGCATAAAAGCTAATAAAAAGCCTACAAACCAGCACCAAAATGCATAGACCCCCAATTTTTCATTGAGGACAAAACCTGTAACTTTTGGCCACCAATAAGTCGCTGCGGCAAAAAAGCCAAATAAAAAGCTTCCAATTACCATTCCATGAAAGTGGGCGATCAAAAATAAGCTATTGTGAACTTCGTAATCGATTGGAGGAACCGAGAGGAGAATACCTGTCATTCCCGCTACGCTAAAGTTAAGAACAAAAGCAAAAAACCAGAGCATCGGGGTTGTAAAATGAACACGCCCTCGATATTTAGTAAATAACCAATTGAAAACCTTCACCCCAGTTGGAATAGCGATTAGCATTGTAGCTATAGCGAAGAATGCATTAACAG
>Ga0207143_1052_pt1 | contig 16766 bp, 2 predicted proteins | sample Alteio_BWMinHeat_3_FD_153566 | JGI IMG/M metagenome (GOLD analysis project Ga0207143, IMG submission 153566) | Enriched cells from forest soil in Barre Woods Harvard Forest LTER site, Petersham, Massachusetts, United States -... | ecosystem: Environmental > Terrestrial > Soil > Temperate forest >... | reverse complement strand
CATGTTTTGATCAATACATTTGGAAAATGTTTTGGTGGACACAAAACCTATGATACATGGTTGATGAAAGCTTTGAAAGATTTTAACATGAATGAAATCGCTAAATACGGAAATTTTCTGTTATTAAAAGAAATGGTTTCAAAAGGACATCCAGTATCAGAAGAAACTTTGGAAAATGCATGCTCGACAAACCATGGATTGGTTGAGAAAATTAAATTTATACTGACCAATAAAGTTCAACCAACCAAAGTAGCTTTTACCAACATTACAACCAATAACTTTATGGTCTCGCAAAGTTATGATCAGTATTCGCGACACCGAAGAGCTACATATGGAAAAGAGAAAGCTGTTAATCCATATTACATTGGTATTGGGGTAGAAGATCCATTCTTGACACATGTTATACAAAGCGATGCAATAAATTTATTGTTGCATTACGGATATATTCCAACATATGAAGATGTCAAGGAAGCTTTAAAGAAAAAAATAATTCTTCAAAACATCAAAAGATACAATATTACGTTTGATTCATCGTATCTGTATATTTGTTATGAACAAGGGATGGATCCACCATATGGGATGTTAGATATTGATCCTGATATTACTTGTATATGATAAATAAAATCAATTTTTGTAAAAATCAATTTTTTATTTTAAATTTCATCGTAGTTGATCTCTTGTTTCTTCTTCGGTTCGTTCTCAAAATCTTGGTTCGAATCATCTTCTGATTCATTATTATTTTCTTCAGATTCTTCGTCATCAGGCGATTTAAATTTTACAATATCATCTCCCTCAGACATTTTTTCAAATTTATGTTTTATTTTTCCCAATTCTGAATCTTTTATTCTTCCTTTTATTTCTGAGATATTATCTGTTACATATGTTATCACTACATAATCTCCAGAATAGAACCAATTACCACGTTTGTAAAATCTTCCAGGAATCGTTGCCATTACAGTATCGCCCTTTTTGTTATCAATTGGTTGTACTTTGATATGCTTTCCACCTTTACGATCCACAACCACTGCGTATCTATCAGTAGTTGGATCATAATCTGCATATTGATCATGACCCTTGGAACTCTTCTTGAGCTTATTTCCTTTAACTTTGTTACCGTTAAATGGCATTTGATAAAAGTACTATGGGATATTAAAAATACAATAAATGAAAATATATATTTTTCAATTTTTATAGCGATCATGACTTATTTATTTTTTTGTAGCCTTTTTAGATTTATCAGAATCAATAATTTTCGATTTTTCTGATTCTTGAACTTTCTCTTCGTTTTTAACAATTTTTTTAGTTTGGGATTTTTCTTTCTTTTTCTTTTTCTGACTACGAAGATTTTGAACAAAGTCAACAACTTCCTGATCAGACCTAACAGTCCCATCGGGTTTCATGAATTGATCAAATCTCATTGTACATTCTTTATGAAATTGTAAATTGTATTTCATTGAATCTTTAGCGTACTGTCGTCTTTTGGAATCAGATTCTTTAATATGAGAAATTCCTGATGTACTATCATCTAGAAAAACAGAAATAAAACCGATAACCATATTTTTAATATTCCACATCGGAGTCCAAGTTTCTTTATGATAACCACTGTTAGTAAGACAAATCTTGGAATCTACATTAAAACGACCACTAGGCGTCAACATGTAAAAATCCCCAGGGGTTGTTGGATAATCTTCTGGCAGAATAATTTTTCCAATGTAATATCCCCCTTTGTACGAACTATTCGAATCACCCCTCAACATCCAATAGAACAATAGTTTATCTTTTTCATCCTGAACTACTTGGTAATAAATTTCCCGATCTTTCTCCAAATTCTTCAATTCCCCTGTCAGACGTTTCAAAGTCAACAATTTACTGGCATCCATATTTTTTTGCTTTATTATTCTAGAGATTATTATTTTGACCATCCAAAATTCAATTTTTTTTGTTTTAGAGATCATATTTGAACTCTAAAGCTCTTGAATCAATTATCTAATAATAATCAAAATATCTATTAACAATCAAATTATCTAATAACAATTATCTAATAACAATCATCTAATACCAAATCTTAGAACATGTTAACAATTTTGTATTGGTCAAAGCTACACCAATTTTGGTTCTGGTATTATTGTTCGAATCAATAGTCAGATTACCAGATGCATCAATGTAATATGTTGTTCCGGGTATCAGGCCTGTGAAATCGTCAATAATCGATCCTGCGAAATTTGTTTTCACTAAATTGTTGTATCCGGCCGTGGTACCAAGGAATCCAACTGCCACTGGATTGAACAATTTGGCGACAAATATATCATTACCTGATCCATATGCTAATAATTGTGGACCTGTTCGACCATCAGCATTGTAATATGTCGAGATAGTTCCGAGAGAACCATCATTGTATCCTGTAACATAAACGTTGTTCAATGGATCTGCACTAATACTGAGGCCCGAACTACTTCCTGAATTGACACCAGCACTCATAGCCCATTGCCATGTTCCATCTGTACTGATCTTAGCAACAAAGATATCAAGTACACCACCGAGGTTAGCCAATGTAGGTCCGGTTGTTCCATTAACGTTGTAGAAAGTTGCAACAGCTGTACCAGAATATTGTCCGGCCACATACAGATTGTTAAACGAATCAATTGTGATATCATTTCCAGAATCACTGTTGGCAGTTCCAGCTCTAACTGCCCATTGCCAGATACCATCTTTATTTATTTTTGCCACAAACACATCATTGTTTCCAATTGACGCCAATGTTGGTCCTGCGAGTCCAATATTTGTATTGTTATTACTAAAGAATGTTACACCTCCATTGTACAATCCAGTAATGTATGCATTATTCAAATAATCGACAACTAATCTTGATGAATATGTTGGGAATGCCAAGTTTCCAGAATCATTGATACGTACTGCCCATTGCCATATACCACTATTATTAACTTTGGCCACAAATTGATCAGTAGTTAATGAATTAATCAAGGTTGGTCCGGTTGCCCCTCCATTGTTATAAAATGTTAGTGTTGCGCCATACGTACCAACAACGTATGCATTTGCACCGGTTGAATCAACACGAACCCCCGTTCCTCGATCACTACTAATCGAAGAAATCAACGTTGCCCATTGCCAAATACCAGTACTACCAATCTTAGCCACAAACCCATCAACAATAGTTCCAGTAATTCCGATAACTGGTCCTGCGGTACCATTGGCATTAAAGAATGTGTCTCCACTAGCTATGGATGATATTTGACCAGTTACATAGGCATTACCGGATGAATCGATATCAATACCAATACCTTGATCAGAATTGGTTGGATCAGATGCTCCAGCGCTGGCCGCCCATTGCCACGAACCATTGGTATCGATCTTCGCAACAAAAATATCCCCATTGGCCTGACTAATAGCGCTTAATGACGCTCCAATAACTGTATCTCCTTTATTAAAGAATGACATAGCACCTATGTAAACTCCAGTTACGTATGCATTTCCTGACGAATCAACCATCATATCATTTCCTTGGTCTGAATTGACTGTTCCGGCTCTTACGGCCCATTGCCACGAACCAATAGTATTGATTTTAGCGACAATTACATCTTGAGTTGTAATGTTGTTTGACACAGCCCCAACTGAACCATCCCTATTGAAGAACGAAATAGCATTATTCGCAAATCCTGTGATATATGCATTGCCTGTTGGATCTCCATCAATCTTCAGACCACGAGCATTTAATGTTAAACTTCCAGCTCTCACTGCCCAATCCCATACGGGTAAAACTCCTCTATTGGCTCTCATAATTCCTGCCAATGTACTTCCGAATGGAATAACTTGAACTGCTCGTCCTGTTGATCCCAGAACTGAATCCAGATAAACTAGCGATAAAGAATTAGTAGACGGTGTTGAACCAGTAGGACCAATCGGACCAGATGGACCAGTTTGACCGGCTGGACCAGTTGGCCCAAGTGTACAGACATCAACTGTATTATTTGTTGTAACAGATTCTCCCAAAAATCCAATTGACGAATATGATGTATCGAATAATTTTACCAAGAACAAATCAGCACTACCACCACCTGAATAAGGTAATGCAAATTCTGCTATACCAGTTGACGTAATAAACGTCATAGTTGAAACGTATTCACCTGTTACATAAACGATTCCTTGGGAATCCGTACACATTGATGATGCAACTGGACCTATCGACTGAGATTTAACAACCCATTGCCAGAAACCATTTGTATTAATCTTTCCCACAAATAAACTTGAAATCGTTGAAAATGCAAATGTTGCAGAGCCATCACTATTAAAGAATGTAATACCACTAGAATCGAAATTTCCTGAAACATATGCATTTCCTTGCAAATCGTTACAAATACATTCTCCTACAGAATTTCCAACACTTGTAGCTTGCGTTGCCCATTGCCATGTACCAGCAGTACCATTGATTTTTGCCACATAAACACCATTACTGCCAGCTACTGTACTAACTAAAGATAGTCCACTACTCACTGCACCAGCATTATTATAAAATATTAAAGTAGACGAAGTTGCAAAAAATCCAACAACATACACATTTCCACTAGGATCTGTACTAACATTGAGTGCTTCATTAGAAGCGGTACTACTTGCTACAACAACCCATTGCCAAAATCCTGCATTATTGATCTTTCCAACATACGTTTCTTGTCTTAGTGCAGTAGAATCAGCAATAGACGTTACAAAACCTACACTATTATCACTATTGAGAAATGTTGTTCCAAGTGTTAGATATGCACCAGCAACGATAGAATTACCAGATGTATCAGTAGTGATCGATGTGACATCTACGGTATTGCCACCAGAAACTATAGCAACCCATTGCCAGTTACCTGTTATTCCATCGATTTTAGCAACAAATACACCAGTAGATACACGTCCCGCAAACGTAAATGTTGCTCCTCCATTACTGTTATATAATGTTGCACCATTGATACCAAATGTACCAACAACATAGACGTTGCTCTTGGAATCTATTCCAACACCTCTTCCTTGATCAGTAGTTCCAGAAGGAGATGAACCATCCACTTTAGCAACCCATTGCCAAACTCCTGTAGTTCCATCTATCTTTGCAATAAATGCTCCTTGGTTACCATTAATTGAAAAAGTAATACCAGAAGAATTACCATTGGAATTAAAGAATGTACCACCTACTGTAGAACTGAAGTATCCAGTGACATAAATGTTAGCAGTAGCACCAATAGTGATTGCCAAACCTTGATCAGCCAATGCACCACCAGCTCGAGCTCCCCATTGCCAAAATCCGGAACTATTAACTTTAGCAACAAATATATCATTGTTTCCTGATGTAGTCATAGTTAATCCGGTTGTTCCATCATTGTTTAAAAATGAAGAAGGTGATGAACTCATGATACCACAAATACAAACATTCTTCGAAGAATCGAGACAAACACCAGTACCTTGTTCGAGACCAGTCCCAGTTGCACGTATTGCCCATTCCCACCACATCGTGTTATTAGTCTGGACAACACCCTCTGGAATTACAAATACTGAATTACCTTGAGTTCCTGCCACTGTATCCAAATATACCATCGGAGTACAACCACCCATTTCACCAGTTGGACCAGTTAGACCAGTAGGACCAGTCGAACCAGCGAAACCAGTCGAACCGGTTGGACCAGTCGGACCTAAGAAACATACATCCACAATACTGTTAGTGGTAGCCGATTTTCCCAAAAATGCTAAAGGAGAATATGTAGTATCAAACATTTTGGCAACAAATACTGGAGTAATACCAGCTGCAGTGTATTGCAGTGTTAGTCCAGTAACTCCATTATTTTGGAAAAATGTTAATGGACCATTATATATTCCGATGACAAATATATTTCCTAATTGATCTGTACTAATTCCAGATGTTTGATCTAGTGTATTACTATTTGCTATCACAGCCCATTGCCAAAAACCAGTGCTTGATATTTTACCCACAAATGCAGCTACTATTCCAGCTCCAGTAAATGAAAATGCATTTGTATTATCTTTGTTAACGAAGTTTGAAGTACCAACATGTCCAGCTACGTAAGCATTTCCAAAAGAATCATTGCAAATAATATTTCTCGATGGATCAGTAACAGACAATCCTTGGAACGTTATTTGTGCGGCCCATTCCCAAGAATTAGATATATTAACTTTAGCGACAAAATATTTTAGAAGTCCATTTGTACTACTTAAAGTGACTCCGGATAAAACATTACCAGCATTATTGTAAAATGTTGGACCCACTGTAAATTGATCAACAATAAAAACATTTCCCAGATTATCTAAACTAATACTACCTTCAAATGACTGTATACCCTTTGTGACCACGACGACCCATTGCCAGAATCCTGAACTTGAAATTTTTCCAACAAATGCATCAGCTCCGGTTGAAACAGTAACTGCAAAAGTCGCACCTCCATTACCATTATAGAATGTAATACCACCAGAGTATGATCCAATCATAACAGAATCCCCATTTGAATTCGTACTAATGGAACTGCCTTGTTCACTTCCAGTACCTCCAACTATTGCGATCCATTGCCACATACCGGACGAATTGATTTTGGCAACGTAAGTATCATTACTGCCCAAAGAACTAAAAGCAAACGTTGCACTTCCGTCGCTATTATAAAATGTAGTTCCAGATGAACCAAAATATCCTGTTAGATATGCATTTGCAGAAGAATCAATACTAATACAAGCTCCTTCATCGTTTCCTATACCTCCTGCTTGGGCAACCCATTGCCAAATACCGGTTGTACCATCAAGTTTGGCTACAAACATATCTCGTTGACCATGACTTGTAAATGTCAATCCGACAGATCCATTGGAATTAACAAAAGTGGCACCACCTGTCGAACCAATATAACCAGTAATAAAAACATTAGCAGTTGCACCTTTGATACCAACCCCTATGTCAGTTAGAGCACCACCAGCTTTAACAGACCACTGCCAAAAACCAGCACTATTAATTTTAGCAACAAAGATATCACTCTGACCACTATTTATTAAAGTAAAACCACTTGAACCATCTTTATTGTAAAAAACTGCATTGTTTGTAAAATAATATCCAATTGCATAAGCATTTCCTAAAGTATCAATACTAATATTTGGATAAACTGAGGTAGCAATATTAGCATCTATTCTGACTGCCCATTCCCACCACATTGGGTTCGAAGTTTGTATAGCACCTTCTGGAACAACATAAACTGCACTACCTTGTGTTCCTGCCACTGTATCCAAATATACCATCAGACTACATCCACCCATTTCTCCAGTCGTACCAATTGGTCCAGTTGGTCCAGTTGGTCCAGTTGGTCCAGTCGGACCGAAAAAGCATACATCTACTGTACTATTGAGTGTTGCGGATTGTCCAAGAGTCGCGATAGTATAATATGTTGGATCAATCATTTTGGCAACAAATAATCCAGAACCAGTAGTAGGACTAGGTAATATAGGTCCATTTGTTCCATCAAATTGAAAAAATGGCAAAGCCACTGAACCATAAGTTCCGGCCACATATATATTTCCTACTTTATCTGTACTAATTGAATTTCCTACATCATTAAAAGTACTATCTGCAATAACTCCCCATTGCCAAAAACCATTACTCGATATTTTTGAAACATAAGCCGCTTGCGAACCGGCTTTCGATGCTTGCAATGATATTCCAATTGTATTGTCCCTATTGAAAAACTTTGCCGGACCACCAGTGTAATATCCAGTTACATAAGCATTTCCAAAAGAATCAGTACATATACTAATTCCTTCATCGTTATTTCCTGCTCCTGCTGTAACTGCCCACTGCCATGTACCAGTTATACCAACTTTTGCCACAAAAATACTATTCAATCCTCCAACAAAAGATGAAGTTACTCCAGATGTTGTAGTACCTGCATTGTTGTAGAATGTCAAAAGTGTTGAATTGTATTCTCCAGTAACAAAAGCATTTCCTGCAGAATCGAAATTGACACTATTTGGAATATTGAATGATCCATTCCCACTAGCGATGACAACCCATTGCCAAAATCCATTAGTATTTATTTTCGCAACAAATGTATCAATAAGATTAACTACAGTTACAGAAAAAGAAACACTTCCATCTTTATTGAAAAATGATATCCCGCTGGAATATTCTCCAGCAACAACAGAATCACCAGAAGAATTTGTATTAATGCTGTTTCCAAATTCATTTCCAGTACCACCAATAATAGCAATCCATTGCCAATTTCCAGTTATTCCATCAATTTTACCTACAAAACTATCAAAATTACCACTACTGGTAAATGCAAAAGTGGCTCCTCCATTACTATTGTAAAATGTTGCACCGATTGAATCAACACTTCCAGTAACATATGCATTCCCGATAGAATCTGTACTGATAGATTGTCCTTCATCAAAACCTGATTTTCCTGCTTGAACTACCCATTTCCAAACACCAGTAGTACCATCAAGTTTGGCCACAAAAATATCAGCTTGACCATGACTAGTAAAAGTTAATCCAACTGATCCATTCGAATTGTAGAATGTAGCTCCTAATGTAGAACTGATAAAACCAGTGATAAAAATATTAGCAGTTGCACCAGCAACTCCTAAACTTCCATCATTCGCAACACCACCTGCCCTAACACCCCATTGCCAGAAACCGGTACTGTTAAGTTTTCCAACAAAAATATCTTGACCACCGATACCATTTAGTGTAAAACCGGTTGTACCATCTTTATTAAAGAAAGGTGAAAATCCAGTAGATCCACCAACTGTAGCCATAAATCCACTGACAATCGCATTACCCAAAGTATCAATATTGACATAAGGTTCACCTCCTTGTACAAAGGCCCCGACGGCCCATTCCCACCATATTGGTGTAGACGTCGTAACCACTCCTTCAGGAATTACATAAACCTGAGTACCTTGATTAGATGTAGCACCATTTAAATACACTAATGGAGTACACCCGCCCATTTCACCAATTTGACCAATACCTGTTGGACCGGTAATGCCACTTGTAGGACCTGTCGGACCCTGATGACCAGTAGGACCTAGAGAACACACATCCACTATACTGTTGGTTGTAGCAGATTCTCCCAAAAATCTAAGAGCCGAATATGTGGTATCGAACAGTCTGGCTAAAAATACATCAGCTCCTCCACTGTTAATCAATGTTGGTCCCGAAGTACCATTGTTCTGATAAAATGTCATGCTACCACTGTAATACCCAGTTACAAATACTGTTCCTACACCGTCCGTGGATATTCCCAGTCCTTCATCTGAACCAATACTACCAGCTTTCACTACCCATTGCCAGAATCCATTACTTGATATCTTTCCAACAAAGACATCATCCACGCCACTTGATACCAACGCAGTCGCAAATACACTTCCATCACGATTGAAAAATGTTGCTCCATTAACCCCAAATGCTCCACTTGCATATGCATTGCCTTGAGAATCATTACAAACCGCCCCTCCAAAATCACTTGCAACATTTCCTGCTTTCGTTGCCCATTGCCATGTTCCTGCATTTCCATCTATTTTTGCTACTAAAATATCAAAACCACCACTAGTGATCAAAGTTATTCCAGCACTTGTCGCTCCTGCATTGTTATAAAATACCAAAGGTCCTGATGCTGTTGAAGATAATATTCCGGTAACATAAACATTGCCAAAAGAATCGGTACTGACACCCAATCCTTGATCAAATGCACCATTACCACTAGCAACTACAACCCATTGCCAAAATCCATTAGTATTAATCTTTCCAACATATATATCAGAAGGGGTAGATGCTACCAATGTTGAAAATCCTGTACTTCCGTCACTATTGTAAAATGTTGTACCTGTTAGAGCATATATTCCGGTGACAATGGAATTTCCAGAAGAATCAGTCGCAATTGCGAAAGATTGTTCATTACTATTGCCAGAAATTTTAGCAACCCATCGCCAAATACCAGTAATACCGTCAATTTTAGCAACGAAAACATCACTTAAGAAACGGCTAGTTACTGAAAATGTAGCACTTCCATCACTATTATAAAACGTAGCACCACTAGCGCCATAGATTCCGGTAACATAGACATTATTTAAAGCATCAATTCCAACTGCATTACCTTGATCAGAACTAGTAGTAGGTGTTGCTCCATCAACTTTAGCAACCCATTGCCATGCACCAGTTACACCATTAATCTTCGCAACGAATGCTCCTTCCGAACCGCTAAAATTAAAAGTAAGTCCAGATGATTGACCACCAGCATTAAAGAACGTAACACCAACAGAAGTAAAATATCCAGTAACATAAACATTATTTTGAGAACCGACAGTTATCCATAAACTTTCATCATCATTGGCACCACCAGCTCTAGCAACCCATTGCCAGATACCAGAGCTATTCGATTTGGCGACAAATACATCGTTGCTACCAGACGTTGGCAGAGTAAAACCAACAGAACCATCCTTGTTGAAAAATGTAAGTGGCGATGATGCAAAAAGACCAGATATATAGGCATTATTTGATGCATCAAGAGCAACACTTGTACCGAAGTCAGCAGTTGTTCCACTAGCACGTATTGCCCATTCCCACCACATTGGGTTCGAAGTTTGTATAGCGCCTTCCGGAATTACAAATACTGGACTACCTTGTATTCCTGCGATGGTATCTAGATATACCATCGGAGTACATCCACCCATTTCACCTGTTGGACCAGTCGGACCAGTCGGACCAGTTGGACCTGCCGGACTAAATAAGCATACAGTAACAATACTATTGGTTGTAGCGGATGCTCCCAAAAATGCTAAAGGCGAATATGTGGTATCAAACAGTTTGGCCACAAAGATTGGTCCTGATCCTACAACATTTAATATTGGTCCAGTCGTTCCATTGTTTTGATGAAACGATAATGTACTACTATATGTTCCGGTTACATAGATACTTCCTGCTTGGTCCGTACTAATTCCATTACCAATATCCAAAAGAGAACTACCTGCTTTGACAACCCATTGCCAAAAACCACTATTTGATATTTTACCTACAAATACATCAGAAAAACCATCAGAGATCAATGTTGAGCTAGTTGTACCATCTTTGTTGTAAAATGCGCAAGTTGTACCATAACTTCCAATAACATATGCATTATTAAAGAAATCATTACATATACTAAGTCCTTGATCACTGGAACTTCCTCCAGCTTTGGTCGCCCATTCCCATAATCCAGAAGTATTGATTTTCGCCACAAAAATGTCCGAAACTCCACTATTCGTCAATGATATTCCAGATAGACTATTTCCCGCGTTATTGTAAAATGTTAAAACCGTTGAATTGAAAGAACCTGTTACATAAGCATTTCCCAAAGAATCAAAATTAACACTATTCCCAGCATCACTTGTACTATTACCTTGAGTTGTCACAACCCATTGCCAAAATCCAGAGCTATTTATTTTTCCTACAAATATACCACCACTGGTAACAGGAAATGTACCACTACCATCTCTATTAAAAAACGTCGCACCACCAGTATAAAATCCTGTAACCACGGAATCACCTGAAGAACTAGTACCAATACCCAATCCATGATCTATATTAGTACCAGCAACAATCGCTACCCATTGCCAGATACCAGTAATTCCATCAATTTTAGCAACAAAAGCATCATCATTACCTCGTGATTTAAAAGAAAATGTGACTCCTCCATTGCTATTATAAAATGTGGCACCCGAAGATCCAAACCATCCTGTTACGTATCCGTTTCCTAAAGAATCCATATTAATCGAATTACCTTGATCAATTCCAACACCTCCGGCTTTAACAACCCATTTCCAGACACCAGTAGTACCATCTATTTTGGCTACAAAAATATCATTTTGACCACTACTTGTAAAAGTTAATCCGGCAGATCCATCAGAATTATAAAAAGTAGCTCCTCCAGTGGAACCAATGTAACCAGTAACAAAAACATTAGCTGTCGAACCCTTGATACTAACACCAACATCAGTTAAAAGACCACCGGCTCTGATACCCCATTGCCAAAATCCAGCACTATTTATTCTAGAAACAAATATATCAGTACTCGCAATATTATTTAACGTAATCCCAATTGTACCATCATTGTTAAAAAAAGTAGCATTCGTAGAATATGTTCCAATAACATATATATTTCCTGAAATATCTGCACTGATGTTTGGCCGTAATCCGGTATTTTTAACATCGCTTTTTACGGCCCATTCCCACCACATTGGGTTCGAAGTTTGTATAGCACCTTCCGGAATAACAAATACTGAACTACCTTGTGTTCCTGCCACTGTATCCAGATATACCATCGGACTACAGCCACCAATGTTACCAGTTGGACCAGTTGGACCTGTCGAACCGATTGGACCAGTCGGACCTGTTAGACCAATCGGACCAGTCGGACCAAAAGAACAGACATCCACTATACTGTTAGTTGTGGCGGATCCTCCCAAAAATGCTAAAGGCGAATATGTCGTATCAAATAGTCTGGCTAAAAATACATCAGCTCCACCACCATTAACCAATGTTGGGCCAGAAGTACCATTGTTCTGATAAAATGTTATGTTACTACTGTAATATCCAGTGACAAATACTGTTCCTACACCGTCAGTAGATATTCCAAATGCTTCATCAGAACCAGCACTACCTGCTTTCACTACCCATTGCCAGAATCCATTACTTGATATTTTTCCAACAAAGACATCATCCGCACCACTCGATACTAAAGCAGTTGCAAATGCAGTACCATCTCGATTGAAGAATGTTGCTCCATTAACCCCAAACGCTCCTGTCACATATGCATTTCCCTGAGAATCATTACAAACTGCGTATGCAAAATCATTACCAACATTACCTGCTTTTGTCGCCCATTGCCATGTTCCTGCATTTCCATTTATTTTTGCTACTAAAATATCAATGCTTCCACTAGAAACCAACGTAATTCCAGCACTCGTTGTACCGGCATTATTGTAAAATACCATAGGTCCTGCTACTGTTGAAGATAATAATCCAACAACATAAACATTACTAAAAGAATCGGTACTGACACCATATCCTTCATTTGTACCATTACCACTGGCAACTACAACCCATTGCCAAAATCCATTAGTATTAATCTTTCCAGCATATATATCGGAAGTTCCAGATCCTACAGTTGTTGCAAATCCTGTACTTCCATCACTATTGTAAAATGTTGTACCAGCAACAAAATATTCTCCAGAAATAATTGAATTTCCAGAAGAATCAGTGGCGATTGCTTGTGATTTTTCGTTAGAATTACCGGAAATTTTAGCAACCCATTGCCAAATACCAGTAATACCATCAATTTTAGCAACGAAAACATCAATTGAAAAATTACTAGTTAATGAAAATGTAGCACCACCATTACTATTATAAAATGTAGCACCATTAGAGCCATAGTTTCCGGTAACATAAACATTATTGGAAGCATCAATTCCAACTGCTCGACCTTGATCGGAACCAAGAACAGGTGTTGCTCCATCAACTTTAGCAACCCATTGCCATGCACCAGTTACTCCATTAATCTTTGCAATGAATGCTCCATCAGAACCACTAAAATTAAAAGTAAGTCCAGATGATTGACCACCGGCATTAAAGAATGTAACACCAACAGAAGTAAAATATCCAGTAACATAAACATTGTTTTGAGTACCAACAGTTATCCAGAAACTTTCATCATCATTGCCACCATTGGCACCACCGGCACTGGCAACCCATTGCCATGTACCAGAGCTATTTGATTTAGCAACAAATACATTGTTATTGTTGATACCAAATGATGACAGAGTAAAACCAACAGAGCCATTCTTGTTGAAGAATGTAAGTGGTGATGATGAAAACCAACCAGATAAATAAACGTTGTTCGATGAATCAACACCAATACCTGCACCAAATTCATTGCCGGTTCCACTAGCACGTATTCCCCATTCCCACCACATTGGGTTCGAAGTTTGTATAGCACCTTCTGGAACCACATAAACCAAATTACCTTGGGTTCCTGCGATAGTATCCAAATATACCATCGGAGTACATCCACCCATTTCACCTGTTGATCCAGTAGGACCAAACTGACCAGTTGGACCAATAGGACCAAAGAAGCATACATTTACAGTACTGTTAGTTGTAGCAGATGCCCCTAACAATCCAAGAGCCGAATACGTGGTATCAAATAGTTTGGCTACATATACTGATGTCGGTGAACTAACGAAATGTAGTGTTGGCCCAGTTGTTCCATTGTTTTGGTAAAATACGAATGGCTCATCACCGTAAGCTCCATTTACAAATATATTTCCCATTCGGTCTGTACTAATCCCACTACCGAGATCAATCGAATCACTTGCTGCTTTAACAACCCATTGCCAAAAACCACTACCAGATATTTTACCCACAAATACATCTTGCGAACCATTTGAACTTAATATAAATCCGGATGTACCATCTTTGTTAAAAAATATCGAATTTGTACTAAAGAATCCGGTTACATATGCATTATTAAAAAATTCAGTACAAATACCAGTTCCTGCATCAGCACCATTTCCTCCAGCTTTGGTTGCCCATTCCCATAAACCAGAAGTATTGATTTTGGCCACAAAAATATCAATACCTCCACTGGTCGTTAATTGTATTCCCGATGCGCTCGCACCAGCATTATTGTAAAATGTCAAACCAATTGATCTAAATTGACCAGTTACAAATGCATTACCTAAAGAATCGATCGCAGTACTTTGTCCAAAATTATTTGCAATACTACTACCACTTGCCACTACTACCCATTGCCAAAATCCTGTACTACTAATTTTTCCTACAAATATATTTGTGTTATTGTTCGTAACAGTCACTGAAAATGTAGCACTGCCATCTCTGTTGAAAAATGTAGGACCATTCGTGTAAACACCTGTTATTACGGATTCACCCAATGAATTAGTACTGATACCATTTCCCTGATCTTGGCCGGTACCAGAAGCAACAGCTACCCATTGCCAAATACCTGTAATTCCATCAATTTTAGCAACGAAAATATCATTATTGATCAATGAATTTACTGATAATGTTGCTCCTCCATCGCTGTTGTAAAATGTAGCACCCGGAGAACTTAAATATCCCGTTACATATCCATTACCCAAAGAATCCGCATCAACAGAAATACCTTGGTTAGCTCCAATACCTCCGGCTTTAGCAACCCATTTCCAAATACCACTGGTACTATCTAATGTGGCTACAAAAACATTTCTCCCACCATTACTTGTAAAAGTTAATCCTGTGGATCCATCGGGATTAAAGAATGCGCCGGTTAAACTAATGTAACCAGTAACAAAAACATTGGTTATCGAACTTTTAATACCAAGTTCATTAGTATCATTAATACTATTAGAGGAGCTAATTCTAACACCCCATTGCCAAAAACCAGTACTATTTATTTTAGCAACAGATACATTGTTTACACCGTTAATAAATGTTAATCCAATTGTACCATTTTTATTATAAAAAGTAGCTGGGTTAAAGCCATACCCTGCAATAACATATGCGTTTCCAAAAGTATCTGTACTAATATTTTGAGAAAATCCAAATTCACCGGCGCATGCTACAGCCCATTCCCACCACATTGGATTTGATGTTTGTATAGCACCTTCTGGAATCACATAAACCAAATTACCTTGTGTTCCTGCGATAGTATCTAAATATACCATCGGAGTACATCCACCCATTTCACCAGTTGAACCAGTTGGACCAGTCGGACCAATCGGACCAGTTGGACCATAGAAACATACTTCCATAATACTATTAGTCGTTACAGGACCAGAAAGAGTTCCTATTGGTGAATACGTAGTATCAAACAGTCTTGCTAAAAATACATCAGCTCCACCACCATTAATCAATGTCGGTCCCGAAATACCGCTGTTCTGATAAAATGTCATACTACCGCTGTAATACCCAGTTACAAATACTGTTCCCACGCCATCTGTACACAATCCAAATCCTTCATCCGAACCAATACTACCAGCTTTCACTACCCATTGCCAGAATCCGTTACTTGATATCTTTCCAACAAACACATCATCCACACCACTCGATACCAAAGCAGTTGCGAAAGCACTACCATCTCGATTAAAGAATGTTGCTCCATTAACCCCAAATGCTCCACTTGCATATGCATTGCCTTGAGAATCATTACAAATTACCAATCCAGAATCACTTCCAACATTTCCTGCTTTTGTTGCCCATTGCCATGTTCCTGCATTTCCATCTATTTTTGCTACCAAGATATCATTGCTCCCACTTGTGATCAATGTTATTCCAGCACTCGTTGTACCTGCATTATTGTAAAATACCATTGGACCTGCTATTGTTGAAGATAATACCCCAGCAACATAAACATTACCAAAAGAATCTGTGCTAACACCAAATCCTTCCTCACCTGTACCATTACCGCTCGCAACTACAACCCATTGCCAAAATCCATTAGTATTAATCTTTCCAACACATATATCAAAAGTTCCAGATGCTACAGTTGTTGCAAATGCCGTACTTCCATCACTATTGTAAAATGTTGTACCTGTTACAGCATATGCTCCAGAAACAATAGAATTTCCAGAAGAATCAGTGGCGATTGCTTGTGCTTGTTCGTTAGCACTACCAGAAATTTTAGCAACCCATTTCCAAATTCCAGTAATACCATCAATTTTAGCAACAAAAATATCAGTTTGGAAGCGTC
>Ga0207143_1051_pt1 | contig 16971 bp, 16 predicted proteins | sample Alteio_BWMinHeat_3_FD_153566 | JGI IMG/M metagenome (GOLD analysis project Ga0207143, IMG submission 153566) | Enriched cells from forest soil in Barre Woods Harvard Forest LTER site, Petersham, Massachusetts, United States -... | ecosystem: Environmental > Terrestrial > Soil > Temperate forest >... | reverse complement strand
TCTTTTGTTAGTAATACAAGCACGTGATTGGCTTTCTATGTCAATCACCTCAGCATCACTCACTTCGTTTTCCGTAAGTATGAATAATATGAGGTCATTCGATACCGCATCTCGTTGATTCTCAGGTATTTGCTCCAATAACCATTTAATATCGCTTTGCCGATGAATCAATCCTCGAACATTTTCAATTCCTACCGTATCATACAAGAATGAAAATCTTGAATCTAAAGGCACAAGTGAAAGGTAGTCTTTCATATAATCTGTATGAGCCAGTAATAAAAAATATAAATTTTTTATTACATTATAACAAGCAGCCTCAGAAAATTTAGATTTTATTGAGTCCAAAGCCTCATGCCGATATTTAGTTCCGTCATAGTCTAATGGTAGGCCAATACATTTTAAATCCTTAATTTTATGATGCCTGTATGCAAACATAACAAAATGAAGAAATTTATACCGTTTGAGCGGTTGTTGAAATAGACGATACAGATGATTATTTACTCTTGATAGCTTGCTTGTCTCTATCAGAGTAAGCTGAGATTCAATTTCATTTTTTAAATTATCTTCATCCAGGTCGAGAAATCTAGGTTCCATAGATACGTTTCGTTGAATTGGTTTATCGGAGATTGCAAACATATTATTAGATTTACAGCGACTACCCCACGGTAGTGAATACCCTTGAACTCAATTTATTATCTACACTAAAGTAGTAAGATTATAAATGAGGAGAATTGTATGTACGATATATTTCCATCAGGGCGTGAAAGAAAAGAAACGCCTTACAGACCTACGTTTGATGTAATTGACTTGCTTCAAACTGCAGAAAAAATTCAATGGATTCTCGATAAGCCTATTGTCGATTTAAAGAGCCTGCCAGGTTTTGTCAAGTCGCATGATAGCCTTTATAGTTTAAAAGAAGATATGAATTATTTTATAGGACAAATAAAATGTAGTGATGAGATTATCCTAGAAAATAAAGACAAGAAAGAAGCACTATTAGCTCGCTTAGTAAAAATTACTGCTCGAATAGAAGAAATGCAAGGATTTCTTGCATCTCTCAGGCCATCGCAAGATTACTTAGCAGACAGCCACTATACGCTTGCAAGAAAAGGATATTATACAAAGTATCCTTTTAAGATGTCTGAGCTGCAAAGCGCTTACGATGAAGCAAGAGTGGAAGGTAAGGTTTTATGTATCTTTCCTGATGAAGATAAATTCCGTCGAGCATTTCGTCTGCACCTTAACGATCTAGCGCAACCCATGCCTGTTAAGACTGATGAAATGCAAATAGCAAGAGTGTGAAAAAAGCAGTGACCTCACGGGACTGGCTAACTTTAACCAGTCCTTTTATTTTTTCACTTGCTAAACCCACGAGCCATCATAGGCTAAGATGATAATTTTTCTTTATTAGCAGTGCTTTCTCGATTAACTCTGATTTTGTTTGAACATTAAATTTCTCTTTAACATTTGCAATGTAATGCTCAACTGTGCGTTTTGATAAGCCTAATCGCAGGGATATTTCCGGACATATTTTGCCTCGCACTACCAAATCCAGGATCTGCAACTCGCGTGCGGTTAGTTGGGGAATTTCCTCGCATTGGTATGCACTAAAATGTTTAATGATTGAAGTATAAGGATGCATAACATGCAATAATCCAGCTTCGGCAATAATTGCTAAAGATTTATCAAGCTGCTGCTCACCAAACACAATTGAAAATCCAAATATTCCGTTGACCTTCTCACCATCATACAATGGCATTTTTATTGAAAGACAATTTTTATTTACTTCATTATCATATACGATCATTTCTTCAAAAAAATTTGCTTTTTGTTCAGATAGTATTTGTCTATCATTAGCATGAATTGGCTCAGCCATTTCCCTGGCATAAACATCATCTAATGATTTGCCTATAGATGCTTTTATTGAGTCATATCCCATAACTTTTGCGTTCGTTATATTACCATTCACTAATCTGCTTTCCGTATTCAGAAAATAGGCATTACATGGAGCTGCGAGCAATTTACCAATCGTGGTGAGTTCGTCTGAACTTTGACGTGAAGTACGAATAGGCTGCACTAGCCTGACGCCATTTCTATATGGAATAACTCCTAGTTCTTCATTGGTATCATAAAAGCTACGCATAGCATTGTGGCTCATTCTTGTATTAGTGTGGTATATATTTTACACAGGGAATGGCTGAATGTCGATATTTTTACGCTTTATTGCTATAAATCAATAGGGTAGTCACTACTTATAACTGAGGATTGGGTTAATGGTTATGGGAGCGGCTATACCGTTTTATTTCTTCCTCTTCTATTTCTTGTCTTCTCTCAAGCTCTTTTATACCAAGCTTGGAAAATGCTTCTTCAATATTAATAGCGTCCTTCGCGCTTATTTCTAGAAAATTCAAATTCATCTGCTCTGCAAATTCTTTCGCATCTTCAACCGATACCTCCCTCTCAGATAGCAGATCACACTTGTTTCCTACCAAAATAATTGGCATCTCGGGTGAAAATGTTTGTTTAATTTCATCAATCCAGTTTTTAACATGAGCGAAAGATTCTTGATTAGTAACATCATATACAACCATACAAGCATGAGCGCCCCTATACTCACCTGAGCTTGGCCGATGAGGGTGGAGATAACCTTTGTATTCATACACAGCGAATTTAACTGTGTAGTTGTTAATATCTAAAGTTTTTATAGAAAATTCCAGGCCCACTGTTGAATAGTGACTTTCTGTAAAAGTATTCTTGCAAAAACGATCAAGAATCGCTGATTTTCCCACTTTAACGTCGCCCCAAACAAGAATTTTCATATAGTTATCGAAAATAGGCACGGATGCAAATTTGGTAATGGATGCTGCATTTTGGGTGAAATATTTAGGCTTGAGTTTTTTTATATCGTCATAAATAGAAGTAACCTTTTTAGCAAAGTCCTTACCATGCACAGTGCCAAATAATGCATTTAGTATTGAACCAAAAATATTAGCTATCTTATTAAGAAAGTTTTCTCCTATAACATCACGGCGTGATTCAAGTTGACCCTTAATAACTTGCAGACCTTCCATAAATTTCATTATATTTTTAACTGATTCATTATGTTTAAAATTAGAAACACGATATGAGTGCTTACTGGAACCAATACTCTGTTGCTCAGCAGGATCGCAGCTGCCTCTCATTAAATTTTTAATTAGTAGAATTTTATTATTTATTGCACTATCGTGACATTTAGCATATGCTAATTCCAAATGCTGCAAATATAAATCACACTCGTACCAGATCTGTAGTAATGCATTATCAATGTCTGAAGGTTTTATTCTCTGCATAATAATATTTTCCTCGTTTACGAGGTCAATTATAATTTAAGGGAATAATCGATAATACCGTACTCAATACCCTAATATTTCTCATTGATTCCGCCACCGAACACACCTATTCCTTAACTGCCTTCATATATATATCGCTATATGAATAGATCTCAAAGCCAAGTTTTTTATACATTTCTAAACCAAACTTGGATGCATCGAGAAAGCAATGTTTATATCCATGTTTTTTTGCATCCAGCATTAAATGAATTGTCATGGCTTTACCAAAGCCCCGCCCTGAAAAATCTGGATCGGTACCAATATTATGTATCATGACTGCATCGCTTGATAAAAATAATGTACCGCAACTAATTGGCTTATCCTTAAAATAACCGACATAATGCTGCAGACTATCAAATTCTCCGTGTGGTAATCTGGCATTTAACTGGCGAAATCCTTCCGCATTATCGCTACTTGCAAATGCTTTACTTAATGGGATCGCCCAATCAACTAAATCATCGTCTGCTGTGACTTTTTTAATAATAAAATTCGGAATATCAATTGGTGTGATGATTCTGCCTAAATCAAAATAACAACTCGCGAATGTTTCTGTTACTTCTAAACCGTGGCGTTTCAAATGTTGAGCCAAAGTTTCAGGTTTAGATAAGGGGCCCACAACCCATGACCATTTTTTATTATATCTCTGATAGAAGGATTGGACAGCTGCTATTGTTTTTTCAATATTTTCCTCTGTCGATTGTGTATCGAGCACTTGATTGAGAATAGAATCTTTAATTTCCCCAACGACTGCTTGCACATCTTTTTCATTCAGCTCATCCATAGCCATGGTTTTAAAAAACAGGATAGTGAGATCCAATCCTAATTTTTGTAACTTGATTATATCACCCCTGAGCATACGCAAAATTCTCTCTAATTAGATAGAATATTGTGATAGTTTATACTATTTAATTTTTAAGTTATAGCATTTAGGTGCATTTTTTAATGTATTAACGCCTACCTAACACTATATATTCCTTTTCAGAATGCGGGTTTGTTTCAGGTTTTGGTGTAGAAGATGGTGACATGAACACAAATGGTAGAATGGGTCGTAGCAACAACCGGAATGGCTTTGCGTGTGGATTAAGATGTGGATTCAAACGGCTTAAAAATGCTTCCGACGCTAATTGATTTCGGATTTCTTGTTCATCTTTGGTTTTTGCAATTTCTTTGCCTGTTTTTTCTTTCTTTAAACGGATAAAATCAGTGTAGTCTAAGCCTTCTACTACATTTACAGCTTCGTCCGGATTCATGTCTCTATCAAGTATTAAGATAACTAATGCATAGCAATGATAATAATTAAATTTAATAAAGCTGGGTGATTGAGTCAAACGTCGTAGATGATCTGCAGTGAGTCCCTTTACGCGTAGTTCTATCAAAGCATGTATTGCAAAAGTAGAGATTTCCTTGAAACCAACTACGTCATCCCCATCAAGACCTTTAGCAATACCATATGCTTCCATTCTTGTCAGACCTGTGAGCTCAGCTAAGGCTTGATCTATCGTTCTATTTTTTTTACCCCGACTCGTTACCAGGTTAATCAAAGCTTCTGCAAAGGCGTATGCATCATCACGATGCCAGGGATGAGATCGTAAATGATTGGAAGTCAGGCCAAGTAAACGAAGTTTTTCAAGCGCATATTGTTGTCCTTTATTAAGTCCAGTCACATCAGCCACATTGAGACCTTTTGCAATTCCAGCCACCTCTTCCGGAATTAGCCCATCGAGCTCAGCCAAAGCTTCATCTGCTGCCCTATTCTGCCCGCCACGCTCAGTCATTAAGCTAACCAAGGCGTCGAAATATTCTAATTCATCGGGAAGTAGTTGCGGCCATCGATGTAATCGTAAATGAGACGCAGTAAGACCATGGTCACGTAATTTTAATAAAGCACGAATTTGATAATAACCAAGATAGATTACATCATCTCTATTTAGACCCTTAGAGATCCAATATACTTGTTGCCACTTTAATCCTAATAACTCGGTTACAGCCAAATCTGCTGTCCTGTTATGCTGGCCTCGCTTAGTCATCAAGCTAATCAACGCATCACAATAATTTTCACTGAACGAAGTATCTCTATCATTTCTACGCCAGAATGTCATCGAACACAAATGGTGAATGGTCAATCCATGTGTAGACAGCTCTCGTAATGCCTTCATATGAAAATGATCAAAATTCAATATAGCGCTTAAATCTAGACCTGCTTCAATACATTGTGCAAAAAACCATTGTTCATCATCCGCTGCTTTGTTAAAAATTCCAAAACGGTCTCGACCATCACTCATTATTCACTCCAATATCGTAGTATCAGCGTTCTGTAAAACAGCAAAGAGATAGTTTAATATTTTTGCGATACTAGTCAATTAGCAAGATTTAAATAATGGTAGTCACTACCATAGCTGCGCGCGTTTGTTTAGAAATGAGATGATTACGTGCAAGATATCATTCGTAATCTTTCACATTCACTTTCGTATTGTTCCACACTTTCGGGTTGTCTTTTAGGATACATGATAGAATGTGTATAACTTAGCAAATTTGTTTTCGGAAGCGTTGGCTGGGATGAATATAAATTTATAAATAAATCGAAATCAAGATCGTGTACCGAATCGATTTTTCTAGAGTCTGGTTTGCCAAGCAATTCTTTACACATTGCTACCATTAAATTAAAATAACCAGGATAATTTTTTTCAACTCGTCCTGTACCTGATATTACTCCAAGCGGTTTTCTTTTGATTCCGTTATATTTGATTAGAGTGATTGGTAAGGTAGATAGAAGCACGCGCCTGCTATTAGAGCGAAATGCGGCGGAAAGAGCCTTCAAAATATCCTTCTTATTGTCGTAAAAATCAGCAGAAAATTTTCCTGGGACAAATAGGTCAGAATACGTAACTGGAAGGTGATGACTAACAGTCCACAATATTGTGCCCTTATTAGTATCTAAAGTTGTTTTATGCTGAGCATCTACTTCTGCATTAGTTGAGTGTAAGATACGAAAAAAAGATTCACCTATTGGCAATTCAGCGGCATGATCTTCCGTTAATATGGGATCTACAATAATGTTTAAAGGCGTTCTTATTGCTGAGGAACGTAAATAGTTTGCAAGCATATCTAAATCATGACAGAAAATTCTAGTTCCATTTTTTCTTGCGTTAATTAATTCAAGCCGCAATGATTGTCTAGCTGATCCTGATAATAAAATAAGATTTCCAATGCCATTATTTCTTATATCGTAGATTAAGTAACGAATAAAATTTTCATTCGCCTTAATAAATACTAAGTCCATAATTGAGCTACTTAATACATCTAAAGCGAATATATAGGCATTTCTTATTGAGGCGCAAATTCTACTTACGCTAGCATCTTCAGCGATAATTTTTGATGCTTTTAACCTAGCGACGCATGAAATAAATACTTGTTCTTGCAGCATAGTTTCAGGATGTCTAAGTTTACTAATATCAATCTGATTGATAAAATCAATAATCCGTTGAGTTAATGCTACTGCAGAAGCAGAATCAGCTTGGCCAGCGAAATATTTATTAATAAAATCATCAATATCATGGCCAAATTCGAAAACAACACGCATGATCAAGGCTTTATATATCTCATTATAAAATGAACCATCTGCATCTAATAAAAGAGCTTTTGAGCGATCAGCAGTCATTTGGAGATTCTCGTTTTGTTTAATAATTTATTTTATTGAAGATTTCTACTACCATTATGATAACAAAATTTGATCAATATTGGTAGAGTGCTTTGAATACCAGCCTAAGCGAATACTATATCTGGATAAACCGTAGCTACGGTAGCGGCTACCATTAATTTCATCTTATTCAAGTACTAGTATTGCTGAAATACAACCATTCCCTTCGCAGGTTAATTAAATGAGTTTCGCTCGTGTTAAAAAGCTTTTAGAAGCTAAAAAAACTGAAGCGCTAGAATTTACTGGCGACTATTTTCCCACTGAACTTCTTTTACTCATTGCACTTCAGATGAGCGTCTTCGATGTGCCAGCGCTTACAGTCGTTTGTTGGTTTTTAGCTAGAGCATCAAACAGGTTATGGAGACATCATGCTGAACGATTATATGGAAGACGTCAAGAGTATCAACTTGTACAACAACTTATAAAACAAGAAACTGATTCAGTAAAACGATTAGGAATAAACGTAAGTTATCTAGATAAACGTTTTTTCTTTGATATGTATAGATTAACAAATCTCCCTTCAAGGAGACGTGCCTTGCAAATTACTGAAGGCAGACTAGTTGATTTTGTTTATGAGAATGAAAATGGCATACCCTATTCTATAAACGTAAAAAAAATTAAGCACCTGACGACAATTGAGCTTTTTAATAGTAAAGCTACATTCATACATGAAACTAGAAGATACAACAATTTTGGTGGCTTCTTGAACTCGCTTGATTCACAGGAAAAAAAAACAGGCGCACTTGAAGATTCATTATTTAGTCTTGTGCATCGTTTACCTGATGTGCAAAAAATGATATTATTAGATCATCTCTATGAAACCGTACAGCAAGCAGATACATCAGCTAAATACTCTGCTTACGAGATATTAAGATATCCATTTTCAGAACATGCTCATTCTATATTAAGACGAGCTTTTTACCTTCCCGATCTTACACTTAAACTTTATGTAGCTCTAAGAGAGCATTTGTCTGGCTATGATATTGAGCCATTATACGCAGCAATTAAGAATAATATTACTCCTATAATCACATTATTATTAAGATGTAAAGTAGAGCTGAATGAAGCAGACAAACAACTAATATCAGCTAAAATGATAGAAATTGAAAAATGGCCATGCGAAATGCGCCACAGCTTAGAGGATAACTTATTTATGGGATACCAATTTTATATTAATCAATTGAAGGATCAAGAACGTTCCACATCTGTAACCACACACAAGATGAGTAAATAACATGTTCCAACGAAGTAAAAAGTTACAAGAACTCATTTTTGAGCTTGAAGATTCAGTAGCCTGTCAAAATTCAACAGTCGTCCTGAGCAAACTAGCGTTAGCAATTAGCGAGCTCTATCGTGAATTTGGGCGTCTTGATTTTGCAGATGCTTATTATAAAGAGTACTGCAAGTTTAAAAATATCGAAGATAATAAACGTCGTGTTGAATTTAAATTATTATGCGGTGTGGTGAGATATGAGGTTGAAACCTATCTGCAGTCACGTCGAGCACCTTCATCTATATATCCACTTTTATACTTATCATCTGTTTTTATGAGGCGTATATGTCACGAAGATTTTATTTTAATTTGCGATTTTATAAAACGATTAGAACCAGACGCTCATCTACCCCAAGCCAAGCTAATATTGCAAGGTAAATTGTTGGCTGTTAAGCAGCGGATAGAAGATCAATACCTACTCACATATCCACCCTCTTCACTTGCATGGCAAATAATATCGGATCTTTTAAATAATCACTTTCCTCGTCACCCAACTTGTGCACTCGCAACTTATGATATATATGTACAGAATGATCACAGAATCGTTAGCATTGAAACTGAAGAAGATAGAAAAAAGTTAGTTAGCATGTATTTAATTGAGAAAATTCCCTTAGACCCTTAAAAAATTCAACGGGTTTTTCTAGATAAGGAAAATGTCCGCTTTCGAGAATAGTTAATACTGATCCTTTGATTAACGAATGTATTTTTTGCGCTACAAATATAGGTATATCATGATTATCGCCATGAATGATTAGCGTTGGTATACCGCTAAGCTTAGCTAACTTTTCAGATAGATCGTGCGGCTTATGGTAGAAGTTATCTTCGAATATCTTATGTATAAGTGCGCTCTTTTGTACCTGAGTAGCGGTCAAATTATCTAAATTTAATTTATCAACCAAGCGGGGATTGTAGAAGAAAAATTGAAAAAGGTCTTTATAATGTTTTAACATACCCTCTTTATTTTGATGTTTATATGCTTCTGAAGTGAGTATATTATCTATCATTTCTTCATAAGGGTCTTTTTTAGTTAGTTCAGCTCCAGATAAATTTTCAGAATATGAAATCGGTATAGAATTCAAAATGATTAATTTATTAACTTGATCTGTATATTCCGTTGCATAACTCATTGCCAAGTAGGCACCCCAAGAATGTCCAACCAAGCCAATTTTTTTGAACTTAAAATGATTTTGTATAGCTCTGAGATCATCTATAAATTTATCAAGATTGATATTTTCATCATTAATCTCACCGGTAGATTTGCCATTACCTCTCTGGTCATAGAAAATAACTAGATGATCGCTAGCTAATTCTTCTAAGCTTGGCAGTAAATAATCCATTGATAATCCTGGGCCGCCATGCACCACAATCAATGGATCACCCCTACCCATTACACGGCAAAAAAGCAGAGCGTTATCTGCTTGCACATACACTTCAGAAGATTTGATGTTCATTTTCTACAATTTGTTTTTCGTCTTGCGTAAGAATTGGGGTTAAATGATATAAAATTTCACTGAATCCCGCAATACAGAGCAGATTGATTCCTTTATCCTTAAGATTATTAATAGCAGTGTTGTCTCTATAAGCACTAATGATTGCGTGCTGAACCACACCTCCTTTAGATCGTATTTTTTCAGCAGCATCAATTAATGTACCGCCCGTTGAGGTCATATCATCAATCAGAATAACTGGCTGGCGAAGGTCGCCGTAAATATATTCTTGAGTGCCATGTTTAAGCGGTTCACTTTTAATTACAAGGTAATTTTTATCAAACATAGCGCACATCGCGCCCACAATAAGTGGACTAGTTACAGAATCAACTGCACCCAATTGGAAATCGTACTCAATTTGCTTGGTTAGATAATGATATATGTTGGCTACAAGTTTTAAATACCTACTCTGCGATAAGAAATGGCGGTGATTTAAATATAGATGACTCTTTTTGCCAGATTGCAGAGTAAAAGGCTCACTCTTGATAAGAAAAGATTTAGTTTGATAAACCCCATCAAAATATTGTGCTTTTAAAGAATCTAAATTCATATTTATTACCTCATTTTATTGATTTGAAATCCAGACATAACCATCACGATGCGTTAAATAACCATTTTTTTGATTTTTCTCAAGGTACGAAGTTATTTCATCTTTAACACTATGAAGTTTGTGATAGGGTTGGCGTAATAAAAACTCGATTAATTGCTCGCCTTTTTCATTTTGTAGTAGGCAGTCATTAATATCCAAGGCAGAATCTACATAATCTAACTCATAATTTATATTCAATTTATTAAGCAACTCACACAACTCTTCGCAGTTACGCTCCTTTCTCCCGTCTTTATAAATTCTTTGAAAAAAATAATCTTTAAATTGGCAGACAGGATCATTAGACCTTAAGGCAATACATATCTTACCTTCGCCATCAAGGGCAGACATCATTTTTGAAATTGCCTGCTCCCATTTGTCTATATAATAAAAAGCATGAATAGAGGAAATAAAATGGAAGGAGGAAGCTGACTGATAAGCTTCCCAGGTGGAACAAACTATATCTATAGACTGATCTTTTATTTCTTTTTTAAAAATTGCTAACAATTGCTCGGAGGGGTCTAATGCGACGGCTTTTACAGGACAGTGGTTCTGGATAATTTGTATCACAGATAAAGTTTTATTCCCATATCCACAACCAACATCCAGATAATTAAAAGTTGATTGTAAAGGGTGACTTTTTGTTGCCGCGCTCAACTTCTGATTTAAGTACATCACCGAATTTTGCGCTTGACTCGAATGAGCACTAAAATTTAAGAATAGCTGATGTTTTCTTTCAAAAAGCATTTCTGCTGCTGATTGTGAATTGCTAGTATATGTCATTGACTCGACTCCAATATTTTTTTCTAAATTAATAGATTTGGATCATAATTTAATTCAATCTAATATGAATGTAAATTAGAATATTGTCGGTAATTTCGACGACAAATGGCGGATTTGTCGATTGAGTTAACACCCACATTCCAGTAAAATAGCCCTAATCGGGAGAAGACATGGCAAATCAAAACAAGTTAAGCTTGGTATCACTGCGGAACGCTGTCGATTCGCTAGGCGTGGCACTGGAAGCGGCAAAAGCAAAACCCGCCGATTTATTTATTCGTGATGCCTCTATTCAACGATTTGAATATACCTATGAGCTTTGTCATAAAATGTTAAAACGCTATTTGGAAATGACAGAGCCTAATATTGAAGAAATTGATCAGATGCAATTTGCCCAGCTAATTCGTACTGGCTCTGAAAAGGGATTACTGCTAAATGGATGGGATGTGTGGACTAAATACCGCTATGCGCGCAACTTAACCAGTCATACCTATAATGAGGCGAAAGCAAAAGAAGTAACTCAAGTTATTCCTGAATTTTTCAAGGACGCGAAATTCTTATTGGAAAAACTCAATGAGCGCAATTGATTTGACTGATGAGCAGTTAACTATTATAAAAAAAATTTTACGTGCGCATCTTCCCACAAAGACAGAAGTCTGGTTATTCGGTTCTCGTGTGACTGGAAAGGCAAAGCCTTATTCCGATATTGATCTCGTCATTAAAGCTGAGCATCCATTGACCTTAGATCTACTTGCACGACTCACCGACAATTTTGAAAATTCTTCGTTACCCTATAAGGTGGATATTGTTGATTGGTATGCCATCGATAATGAGTTTAAACGAATAATCGAGAGTCAGCGTCAAAAGATAATTTAGTGTTACAAACAACATATAAAAAACCCCGCACATAGTATAGATATGAACGGGGTGTTTTTGGCTTACATACGCAAAATCAATTTACATCTGATGTTTCCGTATCTTTTATTAAGAACTTTATCTTCCCTTTTTCTGTTGTCACTTTAACATGACCGCCGTTACTCAATTTTCCAAAAAGTAATTCTTCCGCAAGCGGTTTCTTCAACTGCTCCTGAATCAGACGCGTCATCGGGCGTGCGCCCATTTTTTTATCGTAGCCATTGTGTGCGAGCCAGCTGCGCGCTTCTTCGTCTACTTCCAGTATGACATTGCGTGCTTGTAATTGCCCTTCCAGCTCAGCCACAAATTTATTGACTACGGACAGAATGGTTTTTGTATCTAATGGAGCAAATTCAATAATCGCATCAAGTCGATTACGAAATTCAGGTGTGAATATGCGATTAACTGCTGGCAAAATATCACTGACTGATTCGGCTGGTGTAAAACCGATATGAGATTTATCCATCATGTCTGCGCCAGCGTTTGAGGTCATAATAAGCAATGTATGACGGAAATCCGTTTTGCGTCCATTCATGTCAGTCAATGTGCCGTGATCCATAATCTGCAATAACAGATTGTAAACATCTGGATGCGCTTTTTCGATTTCATCCAGCAACACGATGGAGTGCGGCGTTTTATTGACTGATTCCGTCAGCAATCCACCTTCATCGTAACCGACATAGCCCGGTGGCGCGCCTATTAAACGAGAAATAGAATGACGCTCCATATATTCAGACATATCAAAACGTATCATTTCCACACCCATTATTTTTGCTAATTGTCGGCATACTTCTGTTTTGCCAACACCTGTTGGACCAACAAACAGAAATGAACCAATGGGCTTGGTAGGATCACGCAAACCTGAGCGAGCAAGTTTTACAGCGGCACCTAATGTTTCAATTGCAGCATCCTGCCCAAAAATCATCATTTTCAAATCGCGCGTTAAATGTTTTAATACTTCGCGATCAGAGGCAGACACATTCTTTTCCGGAATGCGCGCAATTTTTGCAACCATTTTTTCTATATCAACAACATCAATGACTTTTTTACGTTGATCTTCTGGTAATAAATATTGATACGCACCTACTTCGTCTACTAAATCGATGGCTTTATCGGGTAAATGTCTGTCGCTCATGTAGCGTTCCGACAAACGAGCTGCGGCTTCCAGTGCTTCATTGGTGTACTCCACACTGTGATGCGCTTCAAAGCGCCCGCGCAAGCCTTTCAGTATTTCTATCGTTTGTTCGATAGATGGTTCCTTGATATCAACTTTCTGGAAGCGTCTATCAAGCGCGTGGTCTTTTTCAAAGATGCTTCTATATTCTTTGTAGGTGGTAGAGCCAACGCAAGTTAATTCGCCGGATGCCAACAGCGGCTTAATTAAATTGGATACATCCATTAAACCACCTGATGCAGCGCCTGCACCAATAATTGTGTGTATTTCATCGATAAATAAAATTGCACCTGTTTGTTCTTTCAATTGATGTAACACACTCTTTAAACGTTTTTCAAAATCGCCACGATATTTGGTGCCAGCCAGCAAGCTACCAAGATCTAATGCATAAATCACGCTGTCATATAAAATGCTTGGCACTTTTTTCTCGAGTATCATGCGTGCCAAACCTTCTGCAATGGCGGTTTTACCCACGCCAGCTTCGCCTACTAATAATGGATTATTTTTGCGACGACGGCAAAGCACTTGCACGGTGCGTTGAACTTCTTCTTCACGCCCAATCAAGGGATCAATCAAGCCCATTTTTGCGCGCGCATTTAAGTTAGTGGTATACAATTCAAGTGGACTAGTGCCGCTGTTATCATCACCATTTTCGGAATCATCAAATGGCCCACCATTTTGACGCGGCTCTTCGCGCATAGGTGATTTTGGCTTGATCGTACCATGTGCGATAAAATTGATAACATCTAATCGGCTAATATTTTCCTGACGAATGAAATAGACACTTTGACTTTCTTGTTCACTGAAAATGGCTGCCAACACATTAGCGCCGGATACTTCCGTTTTGCCGGAAGATTGCACTTGAAACACAGCACGTTGAATGACGCGTTGAAAACCTAATGTTGGTTGTGTATCTCTATCGTGGATATTGAGCGGAATCATTGGCGTGGTGCGGTCTATGAATTCCGTCAGATTGCTGCGCAAACGGTTAACGTTTGCGCCACAGGCTTTTAATACTTCTAAAGCAGAGGTGTTGTTTAATAATGCGAGCAACAGATGTTCCACCGTCACAAACTCGTGACGCTTGGCACGCGCTTCTTTAAAGGCGACATTCAATGTTGATTCAAGTTCTTTGTCCAACATAACGCACCCCCTCGCTCGTTATGCAACCTCCGAACTACATAACAATGGATGCTCATTTTCTCTGGCGTATTCTTCTATTTGCGAGACTTTTGCTTCTGCGAAGTCTTTTGAAAATATCCCGCAAATCGCCTTACCTTTTATTTGAGCTTCCATCATTACTTCAACCGCTTTCTGTCTACTCATGTAAAAGAACATTTCCAGCACTTTTACGACAAATTCTCGGGGTGTGAAATCATCTTTGTGTACCAACACCCTCAGTAGCGACGGCTCGCGCACATCTAGCTCATCGCCTAAATTCAAAGTGTATTCTTTATTCACCTCATTTTTCATGCTTCTACCCTTCTTATAGTCTATGCCTATTAGAATTTCCTTAGATTAAATAATTATATTTTTACCTAAGGGCCAAAATGGGTTAAATTTTAGCCTGAATCTTGCTTATGGTCAATATTTAATCAAATGATTTGGGATAAAAGATGGCATTTCTGTTGATTATGCTTTTTTCCGGATGCGCTTTGCGCATCCGGGCTACATTTTTGTATATTAAACAGCCATTTGGGAGAATTGCTGCATGTGTTTTATCATTGCCTGACCAAATCCTGAGCAGCTCACTTCTTTGGCGTCCGGCATCAGACGCGCGAAGTCGTAAGTGACTGTTTTTGCAGCAATTGCACCTTCCATACCTGCAATAATCAGGTCTGCAGCCTCTACCCAGCCCATATATCGCAACATCATTTCGGCCGAGAGTATCAGCGAGCCTGGATTGACCTTGTCCTGGCCGGCATATTTGGGTGCTGTGCCATGGGTAGCCTCAAATACTGCTGCCTTATCGCCTATATTGGCGCCTGGCGCGATGCCAATGCCACCTACTTGCGCAGCTAGCGCATCGGAAATGTAATCGCCATTGAGGTTTAAGGTGGCAATGACGCTGTAATCTGCTGGTCGCAGCAATATTTGCTGCAAGAATGCATCAGCAATAACATCCTTGATGATAATGTCTTTGCCCGTATTCGGATTTTTCATCACATGCCATGGGCCATTATCGAGTGGTTTAGCGCCAAATAAATTGCGCGCTGTTTCATAACCCCAATCACGAAACCCACCTTCGGTGAATTTCATAATATTGCCTTTGTGCACCAAGGTCACGGAATCACGTTCGTTATCGATAGCATATTGAATGGCGCTTTTAACCAATCGTGTCGTACCTTCTTTTGATACCGGCTTAACACCAATACCGCAATGCTCAGGAAAGCGAATTTTTTTCACTTTCATTTCCTGCTGCAAAAACGCAATAACTTTTTTCGCTTCTGGACTATCTGCCTGCCATTCTATGCCCGCGTAAATATCTTCGGAATTTTCGCGGAATATCACCATGTTTGTATGCCATGGTTCTTTCAGTGGGCTCGGCACACCTTTGAAATAACGCACAGGACGCAAGCACACATATAAATCGAGATCTTGTCGCATGGCCACATTTAACGAACGTATGCCGCCACCGACTGGTGTGGTCAGCGGGCCTTTAATGGCCACGACAAATTCACGCACTGCATCTATGGTCTCTGCTGGTAGCCAAGTATCTTTGCCATAAATTTTAGTGGCTTTTTCACCGGCATACATTTCCATCCAGTGTATCTGGCGCTTAGCGCCATAGGCTTTCTTTACCGCCTCATCTACCACTGTTTTCATCACCGGCGTAATATCTACCCCTATACCATCGCCTTCTATGTATGGAATGATGGGGTTATCGGGGATAGTTAAAGTAAGATCTTCATTTACAGTGATTTTTGCTCCACCGCTAGGTACAGTGATATGCTGATAGGCCATAATTAACCCTTCTATTCCTGTGTAAAATGAAGCACATGGTAGCAAGTGTGGACTTGCCAAACAATAGAAATTGAAATAAACACTATACTTATAGAATATAAATATAGCGGGGAGGATAAGAAAATGGCGGGCTCGCGTGCAGAAGAGAAAAAAGAAGAAGAAAGGGCAGAGAGAGTAGCGAGTTTATTAACGGCTGATAAATTCAATTTTTTAGCAACTGAGAAAGAGACTGAGAAATCCGTGCGAGGCATAGAAGGAAAGTCACTAAAAATTAGTAATAAAGACCGCTCCTTAAATATTTTTCTAATGACAAAAACTGGGGTTGATCTTGAAGATACGGAGTTATATCAATTTCTGAAACGATCACTAGACAAAGTGCATGCCGAATCTAGTACTGTGAAAGAATTAGGTATTAAAACCAATCTGAAAAATCCCTGTTTTGCTATCGTTCTTAGCACTGAAGACTTAAAAAAACTTGATCCTGGTGCGCCGGTTGAAAAAGTTAAAGAAGAAGCAAAAAAAGATAATATTAAACCGGTTGAGGAAGTTAAAGAAAAAGCAAAACAAGATGCTACTAAAGATGAAACAAAAAGCTGGCTTGCAGCAAAAAAAACAACTCCCAGATCCTCTACCGCTAGAACAGGAACAGGTTTTCTCGGCAGACATACAGCAGAAGAAGAGCCAGGCCAACGTAGCTCACGCAGTAGCAGCGGTGGCGAAAAAGATA
>Ga0207143_1027_pt2 | contig 17893 bp, 19 predicted proteins | sample Alteio_BWMinHeat_3_FD_153566 | JGI IMG/M metagenome (GOLD analysis project Ga0207143, IMG submission 153566) | Enriched cells from forest soil in Barre Woods Harvard Forest LTER site, Petersham, Massachusetts, United States -... | ecosystem: Environmental > Terrestrial > Soil > Temperate forest >... | reverse complement strand
TTGATCACATTGGCGAGACACTGTTTGCTAAACAACGAAATCAACATCATCCGCTTCCTTGTTCATTGATCGGTGGTGTGACAACCTATATTGAACCTTATTTAAGTCAAAGCCTGCGTTCACGTCTTCATCCTTGCTATGCAACGCCGGAGGTTGGTGCCATGATGTTAGTACGAGATGAGATAAGGGAAAGCAAATGAATGAAACGAATCGAACCATTTTTTCGGGGATGCAAATATTATCGGGTTCTCAATGGCTAGCGAATCATGCGGTGGTGGTGGAACAAGATAAAATCAAAGCCATTATTGGCGCAGAAATGATTCCGCATCATTTGCCGGCTAAACGTCGAGAATTTCCCGCGGATCATTATCTTGTTCCTGGGTTCATTGATTTACATATCCATGGTGCGCATGGATATGATGTGATGGATGGTACACCCGAGGCTTTTCACGAAATGAGCCGAGCGCTCGCAGAAGAAGGCGTCACCAGTTTTTTAGCGACCACAATGACTGCGCCCAATGAAAAAATGGAAAGTGTGTTAGCGGCTATTCCGGTTGCGATGGAAGAAGTGAGTGGGGCTGCTATTTTAGGTGTTCATTTAGAAGGAACCTTCATTGCGCAAAGTAAAAAAGGAGCGCAGCCAAGTGAGTGGATTCTTGCGCCGGATGTGCCGCTTATGCGTCGCTGGCAAAAACTAGCAAAAAATACCATTAAAATCGTGACGCTCGCGCCTGAGTTGCCAGAGATATTACCTTTCGTCAAAGCGCTGCATGAAATGGATATCATCGCCTCCATTGGACATACCAATGCAACCTATGATGAAACATGTGCGGCAATTTCTGCCGGATGCACGCAGGCAACCCATTTATTTAATTCGATGACTGACTTACGTCAGCGCCATCCCGGTGCAGTGGGTGCTTTATTGTTGGCGGATAACGTCAATGCTGAAGTGATTGCAGATGGCGTACATTTGCACGCTGCCATTATCCAGATCATCTTACGCATGAAAGGCAAAGATCGTTTATTGCTAGTGACCGATGCGATGCGAGCAAAATGTATGGGCGATGGGATTTACGAATTGGGCGGTCAACAAGTGGAAGTCAAAGGGAAAAAAGCGATGTTAGCCGATGGCACATTGGCAGGCAGTGTTTTACGCATGCCAGAAGCCATTAAAAACATGGCGGGATCGTCTCAATGTGCATTGGCGGAAGCGATTCTGATGGCAACAAAAAATCCCGCGCGTGCGTTGCGTATCGATCCCACTAAAGGCGCCATTGCGGTGGGACTAGATGCGGATTTAGTGGTGTTGGATTCTAATATCAATGTGGCGTTAACCGTGCGGGCAGGAAAAGATATTTTTTTAAGAACGAATCATAATAATCATGCTTCATCGTGAGGTTTTTGTCTCGTCACACGAATGACATCCTTACGTTTCCGGATTTTTTGTAACACACGAGCAAGATGCGAGCGATTACGTACCGTAATCGTGACTTCTACATCGTAATGATTGCGGTCGCTTTGTTGAGAACGAATGGTTTCGATATTGGATTCGCCTTCGGCAATCGCCATCGTGAGTGCAGCTAAGCTGCCGCGTTTATTGACCAAATCAATAATCAAATCCACAGAAAAATCACCTTCCGTTCTGTTTTCCCACATCAATGGGACATACTTATCAGGTTGATGATTGAATTTTTCCACGATGGGACATTGCTGGGTGTGAACTTCAATGCCTTGTCCGGTTTTGACTAATCCCGCAATATGATCGCCAGGAATGGGCCTGCAGCATTTAGCATAGGAAATCACAAGACCTTCTGTGCCTCTGATGAAAAGCGGATGCGCAGAAGAGGGCTTTGATTCTTCTTTTTTAGATGTCTCTCCTAGGGTTTTCGCAATTTGTTTTGCTACCAATAATGCAGGACGGTTGCCAATCCCCACTTCTTCAAAAAGATGATTCACGGATTCTAAATGGGATTGATTCACAATCAGTTGTAGACCTGGCGAAGTCGTGGAATCAATTTGTAATCCATAAGAATGAAGCGCTTTGTCCACTAGACGTTTTCCAAGCTCAACCGATTCTTCGCGATGTTGTTTTTTGAGATAGTGACGGATTTTGCTACGGGCTTTGCCGGTGACAACGAAATTCAACCATGCAGGATTGGGTTGCGCGCCGGGTGCGGTAATAATTTCGATTTGTTGGCCGCTGATCAGCAACGTACTAAGCGGTGATACGCGTTTATCTAAACGAACGGCAACACAAGTATCGCCAATATCTGAGTGAATCGCATAAGCATAATCAACCGGTGTTGCACCAGCGGGCAATTCAATGATGTGACCCTTGGGCGTAAACACATACACTTCATCAGGGAATAAATCGATTTTGAGATTTTCAATGAATTCGAGTGAGTTTCGGGAGCTTTTATCTAACTCTAAAATACCTTTCAACCATTCTTTTGCTCGCGATTGCGCTTCATTAAAGACGCGTTTTTCGGATTTATAGAGCCAATGCGCAGCAATACCATTTTCAGCCATTTTATGCATTTCTTCTGTGCGAATTTGCACTTCAATGGGCACGCCATAAGGACCAAATAAAGTGGTATGCAAAGATTGATACCCATTCACTTTGGGAATGGCGATATAATCTTTAAAGCGTTGCGTGATAGGTTTGTATAAGTTATGCAAAATGCCTAAGACGCGATAACAAGTATCGACTTTATCCACAATAATACGAAAACCATACACGTCCATGATTTCAGAAAAGGGCAAGTGTCTTTCATGCATTTTTTTGTAAATGCTATAAAGATGTTTGCCGCGGCCTGATAGCGTGGCTGAAGGAATATTTGCTTGTTTTAAACTATCGTGAACTTGTTGATGAATGATTTCCATGATTTCTTGACGGTTGCCACGCGCTTTAGCTATCGCACTTTTTAAGATTTTGTAACGCAGGGGATAAATAGCGGAAAATCCCAAATCTTCCAATTCAATGCGAAATGCGTGCATGCCTAAACGGTTAGCGATGGGTGCAAAAATCTCCAATGTTTCTTGGGCCTTTCGGCGTCTTTTGTCGGGTGGCAAGCCGGTTAGGGTACGCATATTATGCAAGCGATCGCAAAGCTTAATCAGGATGACGCGAATATCACTCGCCATGGCCATGACCATTTTATGGAAATTTTCAGCTTGAGCTTGTGCGTAATTTTCAAAATGGATTTGAGTTAATTTCGTCACGCCATCGACTAGTTCACCCACTTCTTTACCGAAGTTTTCGACAATGCCCGATTTTTTGATGGGGGTGTCTTCGACCACATCATGCAGTAAGGCCGCGATAATCGTTTGAGGATCCATGCGCATCTGAGAAAGAATGTAGGCAACCGCAAGGGGGTGGGTGATGTAGGGTTCGCCCGTAAAACGGGTTTGCGAGCCATGGGCTTCTTTGGCAAATAAGTAGGCGCGTTCAATCTCAGCAACTTGTTCGTGGCTAAGATATTGATTTACTTCATCTCTTAGAGAATCAAACGAGTTCACTATGGTCTCAGTTTTAGAAGTCAGCCAGTTATTCATCGCAATAATTGCACCTATCCTATTACTTTTATTATGGATGGTTCTGGAGGACTTGGCCATAGATGTATTTGCCAAGTACCCCGATTCTCGCTATGGTATGGGGACAGACTAAAGGAGATAGTTATGTTTTGTGAAAAATGCAGCGGTAAAGGTTTATGTCCGGTTAAGTTTGGTATCGCACTTGGTCTCACATGCGCACTTTTCATGGCGTTGGCTGCCTGGTTAGCCGGTAGTTGGGGCTATGCTAAATCCATGGTTGATATGTATGGTGCTATGTACCATGGCTATGATGCTAGCTTCGAAGGCGGTTTGTGGGGCATCTTGTGGGGCTTCATTAAAGGTTTTGTGTTTGGTTTTGTCCTCATCAGCTTCTATCACCTCGTTAAACGATGCTGCAGCAAGTCTTGTCAATGCACTTGCGGTACGTCGGGTAACATGCAACGTAAATAACATCTAAAAGCAGCTCTTGTTAAACTAGCAAGAGCTGCTTTTTTATTTAAAAAAGCCATACCATGTGGAGCAGAGACCGTACAGAGATTGGGCGTCGGATGATGCTGTTATTAGGACAATTTCTTGTCTTAATCATTTGCATCAGCGCACTCAATTATGCCTATCACATGAATATCAATCCAGATAGGCAAGTCATTGCGAGTTATGTCAAAACAGAGTGCTTTCTGCTTAGTAAAAAACTCACCACCAAAGATCGTTTTGTTCACTTATATCGAGCGGATTTTCGCATCAGTTATACGGTGGATAATGTGCAATATACAAAATGGGTGTCTGGCAATGGATTGGATAATTCATTTACCAGGCATGCAGTTGAACAAGAAAACATATTGTCGCAATTTGAAGATGGCGGCACGTATCCATGTTGGTATAACCCGGACGATCCTGGCAGTGTGGTTCTACTGGTGCGAAAAAATTGGACATCTACTTTCCCCTTAATTGTCCCCACCGTGATTTTTGTGTTTGTCTTTTATTATTTCATCAAAAGTGTTGATCGGCTGAGAAGGCTGACCTTGGCTCGCAGGTCAAGAAATGCTCACAAGCGAAAACTCAAATAGTCCTTAATCCTCTCTTAAGCTTGCGCGTGTATTATCCCCCCCATCAATCTCTATCATCTAAAGGGAGCAACTAAATGAACGCACGTCAAGTTTACCAAGCGATGTATCAAGCCGCAAAAAAACAAGATACCAAAGCATTAAAACGAGCGCTCAAGTTTGCTCCTCTTGCAACGCCCCAAATCATTGATGGGAAATATTTTGCTTCACCACTTTCTCAAGTCGCTTTTGAGAAAGATGAAAAAGCAGTTCAGTTTTTATTAAAAAATGGTGGAGAAGTATCTGATGCGGTTGAAGGGTATTTGATGGCGGGTGAAACCACTCAAGAAATCGAAAAACGCTTAACCAAACAAAAAATAAAATTTGATGCAGAAATGATTCAAGATGCCAGTGGTTTTGTACAAGCTTTTAATGGCCAAGAAGTCGTGGCACCAGGTAACAAAAAACGCCTTATCCTTGCTTATGCATTAGGTGGCCACGTTGATAAAGTAAACGCATTGCTAAAAGATGATAAAGGCCTTCTTTTGGCTGCAGTGCATGGGTATGCCATCTCGAATGATGTTAATAAAATTGCTGAAGCATACAATTTATTGAGCGAAGCTGATGGGGACGAGTTGCAAGCGTGTTTTAGAGTATTGAGCCAAGCATTTGTTATGGCTGGCGATGAGAAACGTTTCAAAGATATTTTAAACGAAATGGTTACCGACAGCGACAAAGAAACATTGATTGAGGCCACCATCCATTCATTGCAAGAAAAAGGCAATTTTTCCGGCATTGATTTCTTAGTTGAACGAACCACAGCAACACCAAAAACAGATGGAGAAAAATTCACTTCAGTGAATCATCGCGATGTGAAAAACATAAACCTCGAAGACAATGTACAAGAGCAATTAGCTCAAATTCATCAACAGAGAGAAAATAAAGCGAAGACAGTCATCCAAGAACAATATGAGAAGCAAGAAAAAAATAAAAAATTGCGAATTGCTTATGTTGTCTTGGCGGCAATTTTCCTAACCCCATTGTCTTTAGCAGTCTCTCTCCCATTGTATTTTAGAGCAGAAAACAACGATCCGATTAAAAAACTCAAAACGACAAATGATGAGCTGACACAAGTCAAACAAAAACGAGAAACGTTGCGAGTAGCTAGTGGCGCATTGAAATTGAAACAGTACGATAAACCTAAAAAAGTTGATCTGACAGATCTCGCAAAACCTAACGAAAGAGTCTTTTTAGTCGATAAATCGCAATATGAAAGATTTAAATTGTTTGCGAAACAAGATTTCAAGGATTTGAAGAAGCAAGATGCGAATGACATGGCGAAACAATTAGAAGAATCGAAAACAACAAGCAGAGTGAGAATGATGTATAGCAATTAATTAACGGCTAAACAACATATCTCAGCATGGGGGAAAAATGCTATCACGCGAAAAACAGTTCGAGGAGGTATACAATGCTGCAAAGGCTGACGCACATTGGACTAATGGAAATGGGAATATCGATCATGTAAAACGCATGGGCATCAAACTCGATGTTTCCATCGATTTGCTCGGTATCCTACCCGGAAGGTTGGTGCATGGTTCCCCGATTCTCAAATTAGCATTTGAAGGAGAAGATGATTCAGTTAATGCCTTGTTACGACAAGGTGCGAGTGAGGCTGAAGCCATCTATGGATATGTATTAAAAGGCGACAAACAATGGGATCGTGGTAGCGCATCTCATCTGATAACGCTAGGGAAGTTCATGGCCACCAATTCCTATTTTGATTATTTGTTGTCTAAGTTTAATAGAGGGAAATGTTATGATGCTGCGATAAAGGGTTACGCTGCAAGGCAGGATTATGAAGCTGTATATCATCTGCAATTTCAAAAACAAGAATACCAACGTTGGTTTCGTACGGTTTTTTATATTATCGCAGCCGTTCTTTTCCCACCTTCGATGGCAGTAACGGTCCCGTTATGGTTTTGGCAAAAAAACCACGAACCCATTCAAAAAGTCACGGTCTTAGATAAAGATTATACCGATGCTAAACAAGTTAAAAAGCAGGTATTAAGTGAGAGTGCCGCTATCGTAAAAGACGCATTCAAACCCAAAAAAATTAAATTCGACCGACAGAAATTACCGATACCTGACCAAGTCGTTCCAAATTCAACGATATATTTAATGGACAGACACCAACTCGGACGGTTTGATCTATTTTCAAGCACCCGCAATAGCAAACCACTCCTCAAAGCCCACCGACCGGATATAGAAATGTTGCTTGAAACTAGCAAAGAGGGAAGTAAGCGCATTATCGAAGAGTTCGAAACCCGGCACTATTCCCCGTAGCCTGGACACGCTTTTTGTGTCCAGGGATGGGCATTTAACGAAGCCACATTTCCCGTACACAAAAAGCGTGTACGGGCTACTTTCTGTATCATCCTGCGTCATCCCGGAATTTAGTGCCGCTTAGTGAGCGCTCTTTGCGAACTTAGCGGCACTTAATGTCCGGGACCCACGCTTCTCTTCTCCTCCAAACAATGATAAATTCCCCACCGATCCCTCACCCCCACAAAAACATCCCATATCATATTGATTTATCACCCCCAACTTGCCACAATCACGCTTCCAATTGTCAACGCTGGCGTAGCTCAGTTGGTAGAGCAGCTGATTTGTAATCAGCAGGTCGCGGGTTCGAGTCCCATCGCCAGCTTTCTAATATAATCAATAAGATATGCATCTCTAATCACTCTCAAGAATCCACTAAAAATGCCTCGTGGGGCACTCAGAAATAACAAATCACAACAGTACTTCGATTCAGATACAATGGTTAAAGATACTCAGGGAGATTTTATTATGCCGGAATGGGCTGGGTGGATGTTATTTATAATGATCATATGTGTTATGGGTTCGCAGAAAGACTATTCAGGTGTTATTAACGAGCTATCCAGTAAAGTAGAAGAGTTGGAAGAAAAGATAAATGAGCTCGAATCAGCAGTAGAAGATTTGGAAAGCTAGGTCGAAGATAGATTGGATGATGAGAGCGATTATTATCTTTCAATATTTCAATGTGGCAAACAACTATTAATGAGTAATGAGCGAAGGCTATTTGCGTTTATGTCGAATATGTTTCCGCGATTTGCCTGTAATTTTTTTCCAAGCAAAGCATAACAATGTAGTGAGTTTTTCATAAATTTTATACTCAATAAAGCCAAGCAAAGAGGTAATCAGTCCTTTCAGGGTGAGTTCGCTCAATACTATTTGATAAGCAGTGTTACTAGTATTAGAGGACATATATGACGTTGCAGTGGAGGGTAAATGCACGACTGCCGCAATATCTTGTGAGTAATTTTGAACAAAGTTAAATGGAGCAATTCCATTTAGAAGAATGGCTAGGCTTATAAGAAAAAGAAATCCAACGAGAATGAATAATATTAAATATAAAACTATCATCCAATAGCTGATCTCTTGTTGTGCAATTTCGGCGACCCTAATAGCAGGTTTTTTTCCTAACTGCCCCATAAGTGCCCCTCTAATACACGTTATCGTGTATAACATATTGAAATTACCAGCAAGCGTAGCCTGGACACGCTCTTTGTGTCCAGGGAATATATATAAACTCAATCACTCCCCGCAACACCATCTTTACTTTCAATAAAACATTTTAATGCTATCGGTTCCTGGACACAAAGAGCGTGTCCAGGCTACATCTAAAGGAGATTTATATGGTCTATTATAGGCGATTGAAAATCCCGGGAGGGTTGTATTTTTTTACTGTTGCTTTGTTGGATAGAAAAGCAACTTATTTGGTGGATTATATTTCGTTACTAACTAAAGCGATGAGGGATACACGAGAAGGAATGCCATTTGAGACGCTTGCAATGGTGGTATTGCCCGATCATCTTCATACAATGTGGCAGTTGCCCGAAGGAGATGATAACTTTCCAATGCGTTGGATGAAAATAAAAAGAAAATTTACAAAAAGTTTAGTTCGAGCAGGTGTTCCGATCCGAAAAAATCATTTAGGTGAATATAATCTCTGGCAAAGAAGATTCTGGGAACATGCATTGAGAGACGATATCGATTATGAAAATCATGCAAATTATATCCACTATAACCCCGTCAAGCATCGATATGTGAGACGAGTGAGAGATTGGCCTTATTCGACTTTTCATCGATATGTCGAAAAAGGAATTTATCCTGTTGGTTGGGGAGACTATTTTTTTGAGGGAGCTAAATTTGATCTTGGTGAGGTTGAGTGAGTCGGTTCCTGGACAGAAAAGATAAACGTAGCCTGGACACGCTCTTTGTGTCCAGGGAAAATATTCCTCTCAATCACTCCCCGCAACGACATCTTTAGTTTCACTAAAACAATTGGATCCTGGACACAAAAAGCGTGTCCAGGCTACACTCGCTGTCATTAATTAGGTAGTGTAGGATGGGGATAAAGTTGAAGCCCGCAAATCACATCACGATAGCTAGCTTAAAAAGCCACTATTGGCTAAAAGCAGAATTAATAAAATTTTGTAAGGCTAATGGCCTTGCTACAGTTGGTTCAAAGCAAGAAATTGTTCAGCGTATTGAGGCTTTTATTGTAACTGGGTGCAAAATTCAACCAAAAATAAGTAAATCTGGTGTTCGAGATAGCCATCAGCAAATAGAAGTGGTTACCCTTGTTAAAAATTATAATAATGATGCTGCGACTAAAAGATTTTTCGTGGATCAAATTGGGAAACATTTTCATTTTAATTCGTACTTACGACAGTTTACGAATAAAGACAATATTGCGCCAGGCCTTACTTATGGTGATCTCGTTGCGGGTTGGCTGGCCGAAGAATCAAAGAAAAAAAATACCCAATATAAGACGAATATAGGAAAGCAATTTGAGTATAACCGTTTTGTAAGAGATTTTTATGCTAGTGAAAAAGGGAAATCTCACGCAGAAATGGTTAAAGCATGGAAAGCTGTAAAGATGCTATTAGGGGATAAAACTTATGCTCATTATCAATCGATATTAAAAGATAAAAAATATGAAACATGAGGTGTCGTTAATATCATCCAAGCAATAGTTAAGAAGAATAGAGGTTAATTTATTATGGCTAATTTTGATTTTGTTGATGATAAGAAGAGTTTCAATGTATCAATCAGAGGGAAATCTTATCCGGTAGTCAAAGCTGGAAAAGGTGTTCCTTGTCTGTTAATTTGCCTAGGTACACCCTCATTGCGAACGATATCGAAGAATTTTACACGCATGTTTGAGGTATACTCTAGCGATATGTATTGGGTAGATAGTGGTGCTTTAGATCATCCTGAATCTGTAACCATCGACACCATTATTGGTGACATTAAAGCGTTGACTGATGCATTAGAGCTTAAAAAATACGTCATTTTTGCACATTCTGCTTATGGCATCATTGCGCTTGAATTTGCTAAAAAATATCCGAATGCAGCTACCGGTATTATTATGATAGGTACGCCGCTTAACTCAAATCAACATGTTGCTGAAATGAATAATGCGATTTTTCAACACGACGCAGATGAAAAAAGAAAATTAATAGATGCTGAAAGGCGATCTCGGATTGAAAAAGAAGATTTAACTAAACTAAACGCATCAGAGCGATGGTTGCGTGAGTATGTTTACCGAGATGCGCCGCGTTATTGGCACATTCCCGATTTCGATTGCACTGAATTGTGGAGTGGAATTAATTTAGATAGGCTGTTAGTACGATTGTTTTCAGATATTTTGCCTAGAACTAACGTATTAAATGGCCTTGAAGATATAAATGAACCTATCTTTCTTGCGGCGGGCATGAGTGATTATGATTGCTGCCCATGGGTGTGGAAAGATGTAAAAAACCTTCCTAAGAATTTTACCATTAGCATTTTCAATAAAAGTGGTCATTGGCCTCACTACGAAGAGCCTGAGCTTTTTGATGCAAGAGTTAAGCAATGGATTGAAACAATCTATAACAATTAAATAATTAAGCAAGCGTAGCCTGGACACGCTCTTTGTGTCCAGGGAATATATGTAAACTCAATCACTCCCCGCAACACCATCTTTACTTTCAATAAAACATTTTAATGCGCATCGGTTCCTGGACACAAAGAGCGTGTCCAGGCTACACTCGCTGCAACAACACCCGTCACGCCTCTTAACAATGCGCACCCCGATGGGTTTTTTATTGCCTTTAAAGCCCCATATCGGAAGTTTCAAATGCCAAATCACCCAGCTCGCGCAATTTTTTCTGAAGTAGCGATTTGTTTATCAGCTTGGTTTCATACTCGGCAATCATGGCTGGCGACATGCTACGGTTCATCGCATATTTAACGACCCCTTCATCTTTTGTTTTGCAAATTAAGATACCAATGCTTGGACTTTCATGCGGTTTTTTAACGTCGTTGTCGAGCGCTTCTAGATAGAATTGTAGTTGTCCAAAGTGTCCCGGTTGAAACTCAGTCGTTTTGAGTTCAATCGCGACCATGCAATTGAGGCCTCGATGAAACATCAGTAAATCAATACGAAAGTCTTTCATGCCAACCTGAAGGGGATATTCTTCACCCATGAGGCTAAAGTCGGGTCCGAGCTCGGTCAGGAATTTTTTTAAATTTTGAACGAGAGCGCGTCGTAGGTCATGTTCTTTGTGGTTATCAGGTAGTCCCAGAAATTCAAATACATAGCTGTCTTTAAAGACCCCCTCCATGGCGGTGGGAAATTCTGCCAACGCTGTTGACAGTTTTGTGTTGGCTAGCAAGGTGCGTTCGTAGCTGGCGCTATCGATAAGGCGGGCAAAATCACGAGCGGCATAGTGATGCTTGGCGGCTAGCTGTAGATAATACCCTTTTTCTTCGATGGTCTTGGTCTTGGATAATATGTGTAAATGATTTGACCAGCCTATTTCTGTCAACAGTGTTGACAGTTTTGCGTCACCATAATAAGTCTCATAAAATTGCTTCATTCGCCAAATATTTCTGGCTGAAAACCCCGTAATTAAGGGATTTTCGGAGACGATGTACTTAGACAGCGCCTCAACCACGCCTTTGCCCCAACCGTCTTTCTCGACTTTGTCGCGGACATAACGGCCTATGTTCCAATACAGCTCAATGAGAACCTTGTTCACCTGCTGCCATGCTCTCGACTGCGCGTCTGTGATCATGGAGTAGACGTTGGCAAAATCGTTTTTGTGGTCTGGTATGGCCTTATTTAACATAGATGGCGTTCCTTCTGAGCACGGTCATTATATGTGCGAACTATAATCGCAGACAGGGGTATGGTTCAAGGAGAAGATAGGTCTTAGGATGTAATCTACAATCTAATATATTAGCTTCATTTATAAGGTGTGTTATTGGGTTTAATTTCTAGTAAATATTCACCATCGGAATCTTTGCCAATCAAAAGATACTTTTTACCATTTTTATGAATGATTTCTCGTTTATTTGAGATCAATTTTTCTTTATTGTTGAGGAATAGCGGAGATTTTTCGTTAGTAATTATGCATCGACCTTGTTGAGTGATGTGTGACGAGTTGTAGCGAGCTTTTTTCTCTTCTAAGTCATCTTTAACATCGTTTAAAACATTTAACCTAACCCATTGTGATAATCTCCATAGTGAAATCATTCCCCCATAATCTTGCCATCGAATAGCTCGATTATCTAAATCTTTTGTGTTTAAGTGAATTACATTTTCAATCTGAAATATTTTGTCTTGAAAGTTAGCTTCAATAGACCATGTGGGTATATTAGGACTATGTGAGTAAGCATTTCTAATTAGGCGGGATATTTGAAATGCTGAAATAATATCTGCGTTTTTATATTCTTTTGGTGTGCCACAAGTGTCTAATATGGCTCTACGAATGTGAAGAGATAAAACATGGACAATAGTATGTTCTAGTAATGTGGCCGCTTCATCAGCTTCATCTAGAGTTAGCTGAATTTCATGTCCTTCTACTTTTTGATTTCCAAAAATCCATGTGTCAGGAACATACAACGACTGATTTTTGAGCGAGCACGCAAGTCTGACAGATAACATTAGTTGAAACTGCATCTCGACCAAGCGCAAGGTTTCAATGTGATTTCGTTTGTTCTCGTTAGGACACTCGGGCTGATTTTTTTCATCTGGTGAGATGTTCATATATCGTTACCATTAATTATAAAAATGAGATATGTTTAATCTTTTATATACATTGTAAGTTCTTTTAGAAAAGTTCTAATAAAAATATTTTTACTTTCATGAAATAATTTAGATGTTTGAATTTCCGATTTTTTCTTTATGTCTGCATGAACTATCGCATTTCGTTCTTTAAATAAATTTACTAGTGTTGTCGATAGCTTTTCACGTTCCGCATTACTTTTTGATATAAAGTAGACAATTTTCAACATATAAGTGTCTTTGTTTTTTGTTTCTTCTTTTGAGGAGTTATGTTTGCCGTAGAGTGCCTCAAAAGCGATACATAGCATTATAATTCTATTGTCACTATCAGAGGTGCGGGCAGCTCGAGCGAACCATTTGAATGCTAGCAATAAATGTGTTTGATTAGAAATTAATTGTATGAAGTTTGAATTGATATCCTCTATCTTTAAATCTCGATACTCATACCTTACATGACAAGGATATAAAATAAGAATGACGTCATCATTGTAGGTTTTAATCGTTTTTTCTTTGTTTGTTTTTTCATCGACGACTTTAAAAGCTAACTCCTGATCGTAGCTAAAGCTATCACCAACCCAAATACTATCTTTGAAAAATGAAAGGTATGTAAATATTATTTGTAAAATTGAAACAGCAGTATTAATTGAGCTAAATTTCATCGGTTCAGCGTTGCTTTCTGTATTAAAATCGAAATAACCATTTACTGAAATAGCTATTTCGAGTAGTTTCTCAGTTGCATTGTGGGTAAATGAAATGTTTTCAATTGCGGCCGGTTTTAACTCATATGTGCCTATATAATTTTTAATACTAAGTGTTACGGTGTGTGTTTCTGGCGCGATCTTATCTAGTGATTGTTTGATTGATTGTTTTGCAGATGTAGATAGTTCATTGCCCTTGCCATATTCTTGATCTTTAAGCTCCCCTTTGAGTTCTTTCATGGGTATTTTATCAATCTCTTTTATATATACGTATCTAATATCCTGGCTGCTTATTTCACCAATTTTGTTTGTAGGGGTGGTTTCTGTGTTGATTATAGAGGCTAATTCGTCAAATTTTTCATCTAATGGATCTGCTTTATAAAGGACTTTATTATTTAGTATTGAGGTGTAAGAAAAGATATCATCGATAATTTCATTCTTATCTGTTTTGTTTTTAGTCATTTTCTATCCTTGATTTTCCAAGCATATCCCAATGGAGACTTAAACTAATCGTATCTATATTTTACCCACGTAGCCACTTTTGGGACACTCGTAGCCAACAGACCACCCGAAAGGACAGTGACCAGCAATAGTGGATTTAAGCTATTCTATTGATTTTATTGTGGTTGTTTGTTGCTGTTTGTTGTGGTATTTTGCTCCTCGATGTTTTGTAATCAGCACCTCGCGGGTTCGAGTCCCATCGCCAGCTTTAGAATAAAATCAAATAGATACAGACCGATTGATAATCGGAAATCACGATAATTGAAATGAGAAATATGCCCTCACTTTTGTTATAATGTAGAAATGAAGACAAAAGCACTTATTGACACTAATCCATACCTAAAAAATGAAGAGATGAGAGAAAAGTTAATCTCTCGGTCTGTTCGCACCTCTTGTGGTGTAGAGGGCATTAAACCATCTAACGCTGTGATGCACTTTGAGATTACTAGACGAGATAAAAAGATATATAAAAATATTAAGAAGCCATAGATTGTTTTAACAATGTCTTAAAAATTTCAGTAATTGGTTTATAATCTCCACTTAATCCCGCATGAATTGCTAAAATATACTCGTGAAATCCCTTTTCATTTTTGGTTTGATCAATGCTTGTAAAATTGAGCGGTGGTTTATTTGTTTGCATAACCATTAAATCTGCCAATAGGCGAGCGGTCCGACCATTTCCTTCTCGAAATGGATGGATAACGATTAATTCAACGTGAACAGTACCTAATGCTTGTGCAAGTGCATCGATGTCATCATAGTGGCATGGTGTGTGTATAGATAAATAATTTTTCTCAAAATCTAGCATTGCTGATTCAATGCGTGTGGGCGCAGCAAATGGAAAGCCATCTTTTGACATGGTAACAGTGCGATACTTGCCTGCACTTGGATAAACATCACCAAGCCATAATTCGTGAATATTCGAAATATCATCCGCTGTGAATTGATGATCAGCACCAAAGATTTTTACTAATTCTAGCTCAGTCCTTTTGAGTTCTTGCTCTTCTAGCGCCGCTATTTGGTCGCTCGATTTGATGCCAAGGTAATTTTTAAGCACTTGATTGTTGGAATCAGGCTCGAAGTCTTCATCGGTTGGAACGCAGTAGCGGCTAGTATTTTTAAAATTCATTGTTGAGTGACCTTAGTGAGATGTTATTATATGGCAAAACGAGTAAATAATACCCTTTTTCTTCGAGCGCTTTGGTTTCGGATAGCTGGTGTAAGTGATTTGGCCAGCCTATTTCTGTCAGCAGTGCTGACAGTTTTTCATTACTAGCAAGCCGTAGCCTGGACACGCTCTTTGTGTCCAGGGGATATATGTAAACTCAATCACTCCCCGCAACACCATCTTTATTTTCAATAAAACATTTTAATACGTATCGGTTCCTGGACACAAAGAGCGTGTCCAGGCTACATTCGGTTTTTTGGCGGAGTTAATTCTTCTTTCTTCATCGAGCGGGCTATTTTGATCACGGCGTTGAGTTCGCTACTGTTAATGCCATCTGCGATATGCTTTTTAAGTTTTTCGCCGCTTAAACCCAGCAACTTAAGTTTATCTTCGCGTAATTGATGGATGTTATTTTCAGAGAAAAGATTTTGAATAGGATCGTTTCCTTTGAGTCGGTCAAGTAACTCTTTTGCTACCAGATAATTGGCATGTCTATTGATACCGCGAGTTTCAGGAGAAAAAGAAAATAGCGACCAAAATTTAGAAAACCCATGTTCCCAGTGTTTCTCTTCACCGTCTTCTTGAGTGTATCCATCGATACGATCAATGTATTTTTTCAATCTTGCTCTCAATGAACGTTCCAGGTTAGCGGTATAACGATTTTCTGGGTCATTACTTTTTTCTAAAAATTGATGAGTAGAAAAATGAGATGTTTTGCCGCGTATGTTATAATTGATCAACTCAACGTCACATGTTTGATCTAAGTGGAGATAAGGTTTATGGGAAGTATCATCCTTTATCATGATTCGATCTGAGCTTATTAGCTCTTCTGCAACACTTGCAGACATTAGGGCATCATCAGAATGATGATCAAATAAGTGGATAAATGAGCCATCAAAGTCAAAAAAAGATTCCGTATGATTATATAAGCCATATGAACCAACTACGACAAGGAATATAGGGTCTTTTTTGGGGTCAACGCTAAGATGGTAGTTGTTTGAATGTAATTGAAGTGAAGAACCATCCATGTGGTTTTCATATTTCCACACCCTGAATGGAAAGTTATTCGCATTGCATTCTTTCTTAATTTGGTCGGCAAGGCGAATATCCATGATAATAAAATCCAAACACTTTGGCTCTTCAAATCCGCCGAAAAGAACATGTTTGTATTTTTCAAATAGCGTTTGTAGCATGAATGGTATCCTGGAGAAATGTATTGGAGTTATTTTAACCTGATGTATCATGTTTTCCAATTTAAATTTATAGCAACCTGTAGCCTGGACGCGCTCTTTGTGTCCAGGGAAACTATTTCAATTCAATCATCCCCAGTCATACCATCTTTATTTTCAATAAAATAATTGGATCCTGGACACAAAAAGCGTGTCCAGGCTACACTCGCTTTTGGCCCAACGAAAGGGATGAATTAACAATGCATACAATAAATGGCGCTTGTCATTGCGGCAATATTACGCTGGAATTCAACACACCCAATCCACCTCAAGCGCTTTGGCTTCGAAAATGTCCATGCTCGTTTTGTCATAAACAAGGCAATATCAATGTGGCAGACCCAGAAGGATTTTTAACAATCAAAATAGAAAACAAAGAAAATACTTTCTTTTATCAAATGGGTCACAAAACCAGCGATCGCCTTTTTTGCCGTATTTGTGGTGTGTATATTGGTGGGCTGATGACTTATGAAGGTAAGTCGGTCTGTGTTCTAAACGCGAATACACTAAATCCAGACAGTCACCTCAATGCGCCAACCGAAATCAATGTATCGGCCCAAACCCCAGAGGAGAGAATTCTGGGGAGAATGAACAGATGGATGCCTTTTGAAATTGTCTATAATCAAAAGTAGCCTGGACACGCTCTTTGTGTCCAGGGAATATATGTAACCTTACTCACTCCCCGCAACACCATCCCTATTTTCAATAAAACAATTTTAACATGCGGCGGATCCTGGACACAAAAAGCCTGCCCAGGCTACACTCGCTATACCGAAGAAAATCCAGCTTATCGCGAAGCGGCTGATAAATACTTTAAAAATTTTTATAGGGATGATGTATGTGATATTTTTTCACGATATGGTCATCCAAAAATTATTGAAATTTGGGACGATAGAGCGGCAAGAATTTAAAAAATTGAAAGTTATTTACTATGAAAATTCCATTAATACTAAAACTAAATGCTCCAACAATAATTGATGCTGTTTCTCATTTGAAGCAGAAAGGACAGTTGGCAACTTCAAAAAATAATCTGGTTTATTTGGACATTGACGACGCATATATTCATAAATTATTCCCCTTGTTACGAGATCATCAAATAAAAATGCCTGATTACTTTGGCGATGGGTCAGTTGGAGCGCATATCACGGTCATTTATCCGGAAGAAAATAAAAAAGTTAATGCGCATGATTTGCATCAGGAGCATCGTTTTTTTGTTAAAGATATCGTTACCGTTGAAATTGCTCTAAAAACATATTATGTCCTTTTAATTGAGTCGCCGTCTTTGTTGAGATTAAGGAAAAAATATAACTTACCTGATCTTTTATCGTTTAAAGGTTATTCAATAGGATTTCATATCACGATAGGCACGATGTGGAAATAGCAAGCCGCGCCTGGACACACAGAGTGTGTCCAGGCTACACTCGCTAAATCCAGACAGTCACCTCAATGCGCCAACCGAAATCAATGTATCGGCCCAAACCCCAGAGGAGAGAATTCTGGGGAGAATGAACAGATGGATGCCTTTTGAAATTGTCTATAATCAAAAGTAGCCTGGACACGCT
>Ga0207143_1050_pt1 | contig 18200 bp, 12 predicted proteins | sample Alteio_BWMinHeat_3_FD_153566 | JGI IMG/M metagenome (GOLD analysis project Ga0207143, IMG submission 153566) | Enriched cells from forest soil in Barre Woods Harvard Forest LTER site, Petersham, Massachusetts, United States -... | ecosystem: Environmental > Terrestrial > Soil > Temperate forest >... | reverse complement strand
ATATTTCCTTCACCATCCATGGCATCTACTGCGTTGGTAATGAGATTAACTAACACCTGGTGTATTTGTGTTTGGTTGCCAAGAATAATATGGTCGCTATCGCAGGTAAAATTGATCATCACACTGGTAGGAATAGTGGGGCGCAATAAGGCAAGCGCAGCTTCAAGCGTAGATTTCAGGTTAATTTCGACAAAATTATGGTGCTGTCTGCGACTGAATGCCAGGATGCGTGCCACCAAATCCTGGCCTCTATGCGTGGCTTCAAGAATCTTGCCGAGATTTTGGTAAGTAATGCTATTTTTGTCTACATCATCCTGTGCCATTTGCGCATAGCCTATGATGGCATATAGCAGGTTATTAAAATCATGCGCTATGCCACCTGCAAGTGTACCCATAGCTTGTAATTTTTGACCCTGTAACAAGGCAACTTCCAGCTTTTGTTTGATTTCTTCCGCATTAATGCGCTCACCGATTTCTCTTTTCAGGCTTTCATTCACTCTATCCAGAATAAGGCTGCGCTCATATGCCAGCAAGGTAATACGTGCAATCACGCCAAATAAAATTGAAACACCTATGCCGATTATGAGCGTCAACCACAGGTAATCGTTTATGGCGTAGGCAATAACGCTGGTCAAAATAACGCCGGTCAGGGAGACCAGAAAGGGGAGCCAATTTTTATATGCCGGCACCTTGGTCATAGCTATCCTTATATGCTGTATATATTTAATTATACATCTTTTATTGAGGTCACAAGAACTGCTGAAAATTGTATAATTTGCTGGCATAATGGGTGGCAATATTGACTAGGGAATTCGGCATGCAACTTTCAAAGATTAAAATTTCAGGGTTCAAATCCTTTGTTGACCCAACCACTATTGCTTTGCCAAGCAATTTAATCGCGATTGTCGGGCCTAATGGTTGCGGCAAATCGAATATTATTGATGCTGTAACATGGGCATTGGGTGAAAGTTCACCAAAATATTTGCGTGGCGAGACCCTGACAGACGTCATCTTTAATGGTTCCAATGCCCGTAAACCTGTCGGGCAGGCATCAGTCGAGCTTATTTTTGACAATCAGGATGGTTCAATTGGTGGTGAGTATGCCAAATTTGCTGAGATTTCTGTCAAACGACTCATTAACCGTGATTCAGATTCTTCTTATTACCTGAATGGCGTCCGTTGCCGTAAACGTGATGTGGCGGATATTTTTGCAGGTACCGGCCTCGGCCCACGTAGCTATCCTTTTATTGGCCAAAATATGATCACTAAAATGATAGAGGCCAAGCCAGAAGAATTACGTGCCTATATAGAAGAAGCTGCCGGTATTTCCAAATACAAAGACCGCCGCCGTGAAACCGAATTGCGTATCAATCACACCAAGGAAAATCTTGCACGTGTCAGTGATTTGAGCGGTGAATTAGAGAAGCAGTTAAATCACTTGAAGCATCAGGCGAATGTCGCTGAAAAATTTAAAGTTTTGAAGCAACAGGAACGCGTGTTGCGCGCTGAGTTATTTGGCATTCAATGGCGACACTATGATACGCGTATGGTGGAGTCGACATTGGAAATTCAGCGTGAAGAAACATCGCTGGAAGCGCATCAAACTGAATTAAGCGGTACCGATCGTAACATGGAACATTTACGCCACGAGCAACGCGTGGCGCAAGATTCCTTCCAGGAAATTCAGCGTCGTTATTATGCTGTTGGTAATGAAATCACGCGTATTGAGCAAGATATCTTGCATCATCAAGAACGACAAACGCAGTGGGAAAACGATCTTAAACAAACAGAGCATGACTGGACAGAATCCAAAGCGCAAATGGATGAATCAGAAGAACAGCGCCGTGAGCTAGAACATGAAATTCAGACACTGGATCCGCAATTGCTGATTGCTGATAAAGATTCCGATGAATCACGCCGTGAATTAATTTCTGTTGAAGAAGCGATGCAAGACTGGCAAACAAAGTGGGATGAATTCAATCAACAAGCCGCTGAAACTACACAAACAGCTACCGTTGAGCAAACACGTATTCAGCATCTTGAGCAGAATATTACGTCGCTGCAACGTAGACAGGAAAAATTACAGCAAGATCAGGGTCGATATAATTTCCATGATCTCACACAAGAAATTGAAGAGTTAACCAATAAATCTTACGAAGTGGCAGAGAAAGTAGAGTTTCAGAGCCACCAACTCGGCTCTGTACGGCAAGAAATCAACACTTTGCAAACAGTGCAGCACGAATCCAATACGCGTCTTGATAATGTGCGTAGTGATTTGCAGCGTTTGCGCGGCCAGCAAGCGTCGCTTGAAGCATTACAGCAAACTGCATTAGGTCAACGTGATAATGTCATCACACCTTGGCTTAGCAAGCATCAATTAAGCGACAAACCACGTCTTGCGCAGAATATGCAAGTGGAAAGTGGCTGGGAATATGCAGTAGAAAAAGTATTAGGCTTTTGTCTGCAAGCGGTGTGTGTGGATGAATTTGCCGATATTGCGACACAAATTGAAGAATTGAAATCTGGCAATATCTGTTTGTTTGCAGCTAATCAAACGGCGGCGGCGAACAATCATTCTGGTAAATACAAACAACTGCAAGAAGTCGTTAAAACATCACTGCCAATTGGCTCCTTGCTCGCGGGCATTTATGTTGCGGATACGCTAGATGAAGCGCTTAAAATGTGTGAATCGTTAGCTGATAACGAATCTATCGTCACACGTGATGGTGTCTGGCTAAATCGTTCCTGGCTGAAAATCATGCGCGAAAAAGATCCGGCAGCAGGAGTGTTTCAGCGCGAAGAGGAATTGAAAAAAATAGCTGCGCAAATTTCTGATTTGCAGGCTATGCAAGCGGAAATGGAAAAAAATATCAATGAGCGACGTGAAAAGCTAAAGCAGCTTGAGCAGGAGCTCGAACACCAGCAACAAAACTATAATCAGGTGAATGCACAGGCAGCGCAAATCAACGCGCAATTGAAAGCTAAACAAGATCGCCTGACTGAAATTAAGCTTCAGTCTGATCGCTTATTGCATGAATTACAGGAGTGCCAATCACAATTAGATCACGCGCAAAAAGATTTGGTGGCAGCGCGAGATACCTGGCAGCAAGCCATGACGACGCTTGAGCAACAAGCGATTGTGCGTGACGATTTCACTAGCAAGCGCGACTCCATCCGTCAACAATTGCAAATGTTGCGCGAAACGGCCAATCTCAAGAAAGAACAAAAGCATGAATTGCAATTGCGTCTTGAAACTGCCAAATCGCAGAAAGCATCGTTATTGCAAGCTATTACGCGTATGCAAACGCATCTAGCGCAATTAAATGAGCGCAAGATTACGTTGCAGAGTGAATTGAGTTCTATGCCACTAATGGATTCACTCAAGAAAACCTTATCACGGACGCTGGATAAACATGTTTCGATTGAAGCTGAATTAAATACCGCGCGTACTGCTGTCGAATCGCTGGATCAGGAATTCCGCAATCTTGAAACGACACGTCACACCATTGACCGTGAAATTGGCAAGGTACGTAACAAGCTGGAAATATTGCGTGTTGAAGGTCAAGGCATCAAAGTTAAAGCTGAAACACTGGTCGAGCAAATCAAGGAAACAGAATTTAAACTGGAAGATATTCTGAAAGATTTACCGCAAGAGGTACATGTAGAAGAATGGCAGGAAAAACTGGATCAAGTCGTGCAGCGAGTTAATCGACTCGGTGCGATTAATCTGGTAGCGATAGAAGAATATGCAACTTGTCTGGAGCGTAAACAATATTTAGATAAGCAGTTAGACGATTTAAATAGTGGTTTAGCCACACTCGAAGATGCGATTGCAAAAATTGATAAAGAAACGCGTATGCGCTTCAAGGAAACTTTTGACAAGGTTAATAGCCGCTTTATGGAATTATTCCCGGCCATCTTCGGTGGTGGTAAAGCCTATCTTGAATTGACTAGTGACGACTTGCTTGAAGCAGGCATCACGATGATGGCTTGTCCGCCTGGCAAACGTAATAGTTCTATTTATCTTTTGTCGGGTGGCGAAAAATCATTAACTTCTATCGCGCTCATATTCTCTATTTTCCATTTAAATCCAGCGCCATTCTGCTTGCTGGACGAAGTCGATGCCGCACTGGATGATGCCAACGTCGCGCGCTTTACGACATTGGTGAAGACGATGTCTGAGAATACGCAATTTATTTTCATCAGCCACAATAAGATCACCATTGAAATGGGTGAACACTTGATGGGTGTGACAATGAATGAGCCAGGCGTATCACGACTTGTTAGTGTGGATATTGAAAAGGCAATTGATTTGGCAGGCGCATAGTATGTCGCATCCCACCAAAGGGATTAATGAAGAAATCCTCAAGCTGCGCGAAAAGATAAATGAGCATAATTATCGTTATCATGTGCTCGATGATCCGGTCATCACAGATGCTGAATACGACAAATTTTTTCAGCGCTTGAAAGCGCTTGAAAAAGAACATCCTGAATTAGTTACACACGATTCACCTACGCAACGCGTTGGCGCAGCGCCTTTAAAAGAATTCGCACAAGTGCAGCATAGTGTTCCTATGTTATCGCTGGATAATGCATTTTCTGTGGAAGATATACAGGCTTTCGATCAGCGCATACACGACAGGCTAGGTAAAACTGAGCCTATTGAATATTGTTGTGAGCCTAAGATGGATGGTCTAGCTGTCAGTTTACGTTACGAGCATGGCATGTTGGTGAATGCTGCAACACGTGGCGATGGTGAAACAGGCGAAGATATTACTGAAAATATCAGAACGATTCGCATGATCCCTTTGCAATTGCGCGGCAATCATCTTCCTAAAGTATTGGAAGTGCGTGGCGAAGTGTTTATATCAAAAACGGGATTCGAAAAATTAAACAAACAGGCAGCGCAGCATGGCGACAAAATCTTTGCTAATCCGCGCAACGCTGCTGCAGGTAGTTTGCGACAACTCGATTCACGTATTACCGCAGCGCGCCCTTTGGAAATTTATTTTTATGGCTTGGGTGAGGTTTCTGGCGATTTGCCTGCAACGCAATATGCTGTTTTAGAGTGGCTGGCAAAACTCGGCTTGCGTGTCTCGTCACTGATTAAAGTCGTGCATGATGTGAAAGGTTGTCTTAACTATTACGAAAAAATTGGCAAAGAGCGCGACAAGCTACCATTTGAAATTGATGGCGTCGTTTATAAAGTTAATTCGCTTGCACTACAGGCAAAGTTAGGTTTTATCACGCGCGCGCCACGATGGGCGGTAGCGCATAAATTTCCTGCCGAAGAAGCTACTACAGTCATCGAAGCAGTGGAGTTTCAGGTGGGGCGCACAGGTGCATTAACGCCTGTTGCACGCTTAACGCCTGTGCATGTGCGTGGTGTGACCGTCAGCAATGCCACTTTGCACAATATGGATGAAGTTAATCGTAAAGATATTCACATTGGCGATACCGTTATTGTGCGACGTGCAGGTGATGTTATTCCCGAAGTCGTGGAAGTGGTTAAACACAAACGTACGGCGCAGATTAAGAAAATTCAGTTACCGAAAGTATGCCCAGTTTGCCATTCGGCGATTGAGCAAGTGGAAGGTGAAGCTATTGCGCGCTGCACGGGTGGATTGTATTGTGCTGCACAACGCAAGGAAGCGATCAAGCATTTTGCCTCACGCCGCGCGATGGATGTAGAGGGTTTGGGTGATAAATTGATAGAGCAGTTAGTTGATACTAATCTCGTGTCATCTATTGCTGATATTTACTCGCTGACGCACCAGCAATTAGCAAATCTTGAGCGCATGGGCGACAAATCCGCCGAAAATTTACTCGAACAAATTGACAAATCCAAATCGACAACTTTAGCCAGATTTTTATTTGCGTTGGGTATACGCGAAGTAGGGGAAGCTACTGCAAAGCAGCTAGCTCTATATTTCAAAACACTGGACGCATTGCAAGTGGCAACGGAAGAAGATTTACAATCTGTACCCGACATCGGCCCTGTTGTCGCTGCGCATATCGCCCATTTCTTCCACGAAGCGCATAACAAAAGTGTTATCGCGAAATTAATCAAGGCAGGCATACACTGGCCAGCTGTCACTGGTCATGTTAAACGTCCCTTAAGCGGCCAAACTTTCGTGCTAACGGGCACACTTTCCGACATGTCACGCGATGAAGCCAAAGAAAAACTCGAAGCGCTTGGCGCAAAAGTCTCCGGCAGCGTCTCCAGTAAAACCAGCTATGTCGTCGTCGGCGCTGATCCTGGCTCCAAATATGATAAAGCAAAAGAATTAAATATCGAAATCCTAGACGAGAAAGCATTTCAACATTTTCTAGCGAAATATCAATTGTCATCGTAGCCCGGACACGTTTTTTGTGTCCGGGATTCTAACCCCGTACACACAAAACGTGTACGGGCTACGCACTACTGAGCGCAGCGTGCTTCGTTCGAGCACGCTGCGCGTCGACGACCCTCACCCCGGCCCTCTCCCGCAATTACTGACAGTGTTTTTTTCTCTTATCGCTTGGCGGGAGAGGGAGTTCAATAGTAAGATTTGTGGTCCCCGAAGTCTTCACTGCTCTCACTATTAAGCCCCCTCTCCCGCCCACCACATTAGAAAAAAACAATGCGCGTGATTGCGGGAGAGGGCCGGGGTGAGGGTCTTCGACGCGCAGCGTGCTCGAACGAAGCACGGATGAAACAAAAAACGTTTCATCCGTGAAACACACTATATATGTAGCAGCTATGAAATGCGTCTGCTATACTCCCGCCGTTTTATACGGTAGAAATATAAGCTTTTAACACTTTTGGAGTACAAAAAATGAAAAAATTAGGATTTATTGCTTTAGCAGCTGCTCTTGCTCTACCTATGGCCTCCTACGCAGAATGCGATAGCAGTTTGGCTCATTGTTCACATTTTAATGGTACGCCGGGTAAATATGTAAAATTATTAGTATATATTAATGACAGTTATCTTGGTTCGACAAAAGGTTGTGCATTTGATGGCGCGCAGCTCATTGTTAGACAATCCGACGTTGATGGACAATTCTTGAAAGAAGGCGACAAAGTAAGCCTTACTTACCAACAATGTGCTGACGGTAAATGTTCCACTGCTAATGCGCTTGATGAAGAATCCTTCGTTATCAAGAAAGAAGGCAACGACTATACCTCAGATCCACGCGAACATAACGTAAATGCTTTCGATAGCAGCTACGGCAAAAACTGCCACACTAAATTCGACACCAACGCTCTGCGTGGTTTTGAAGTACGCTAGTTTTATGTGTTGAAATAACACTAAGATGAAATAGTCATCGTCCCGGCGAAAGCCGGGATCCAGGCTGGATCCCGGCTTTCGGCGGGACGATGACGTTTCTTCAGACCGGGCTATATAATAAGTAAGATAATCATGAAGCCGCTATAGCCTTTAAATTTACATTTTTCCCAAATAATATCTAATCATATCAAATAATTAGGCCACTTCAGGCATTAATTTTCCCTTAATAAATGTTGTATATAATATGAACTATAACTCAATATAAAACGAGGAATAGTTCATATATGCAGCATAAACTACTTCAAGACTTTGATGCAGCAAATAGAGCTCAAGCTAAAAGATTTGCACAAGTAAAAGCAGCAGCATTAGCTGAGGCAAAAGCTAAGCTAAATGTTTTATATACTGCATTCCATAAGCGATTGCTTAGCATGCAAGAAAATTTCTATGACATTTATTCCGGAAGTCAGTATCTAGAGTCAATTGAAACATTAGAAAGAGAATTTGCTGAAATTACTCAGCTAGCTGAAGAATGTGAATTAGACGAATCGCAAGCATCTCTATTAAAAGAAATTAAAAACAAATTAGAAATACTCGAAAATCATCATCCAGATGGTTATGAAGCAATGAAAAAAGTTGTGAATACAACGGTGGAACAATCAGCAGAATTTCAAGTATCATTGGATGAATTTGAGTATTTTTTAAGAAAAAGCGATACATGGACAAAATATCCAAAGCAAGCAACCAAAACAGCAAAAGCAACCACGCCATCTCAAGATCAGGCTCCTGTACCTTCAAAGATGTCTGAACAGGATGTAGAAAAAGAAGCTAGATTGCACAAGCTACTTAAAAAAGCACTTAGACCAAGCGCATCACAATCAAACATTGATGAGCTAAACCTATTTCTCATGCAACATCCAGAGATAACTAATTTAGACTTATCTCTTATTTTTGAGAATTGTTCGCCTTTATTGAGACATCCTATTGTTGCATGGTTTATGCCAGCCCCCACTGATATGATTGATTTTTATCACCAACTTCGAACCATTGATAGAGGTTTGCTGGAAGACACTGGCATCATTGACTTTGTTATAGAACTTGCAGAAAGCTTCCTTGAAAGATGTCGTCAATCACGCACGTTATCGATTATATATGAGGCGTTAAAATACTCGATGGTGATCGACTACATTGGTGCCGTTGTTTTAAGTCTCTTGTTAGCTAACGCGATTTTGGCTCAGTTCTTGAATCGTTTATTAGGGCTTGTATCCAGCACCCAAGACGTTGCTTTGGAGGTTTCATCTAAAATTGTGAAAATTTTAGAGCAGAATACCACGTTGCGCTCTCTTAATATGGGTGCAACATTTAGAAACTATATGGATCAAAGAAGTATTGATCGGCTGAAAAGTGCTCTTAAAGAAAATCGCCATCTTTTTTCGATTGACGATTTTGCACAAGGTCAAGACTTGGAAGATATTAAAAAATATTTAAAAGATAATAAAATCCAAAAAGACGTTAACGATTTGTTAGCTGATTTTATTAATTTTGCGCAAGGGGCGAAGCAAGAACAAACTGCTATTAGTAAGCTACCGGATGAAATGGTAATTTTAATTTTTATTGAGAATTTTCTTCCTGCTGAATCAAAGCCAATTGCATTTTCTGTATTTAAAAAAGTATTAGCCGAGCTGCGTACTCATAAACCTGATAGAGTCGCAGACATTTCTGGCGATATTCAAAAAGAAATTGATCGCTTATTTAATGAAGAAGCATCAATGCTAACATCATCAGGTGATACACTGGCATTGATTTGTGCACTAGAAAGATTAAAACAATTAATCGCGTTGACACAGGATTCATTTGGAAGTCGTGATTTAATGGATTGCCGTAGCTATGGTGACGTGATTGAGCTTTGGAAAACAGAAAAAACCGCTAATGGCGATGGTGATCAGATTGCAGTAGGCGAGCTAATCGGGTCAGGTATGGGGTTGTTTGATAGAACCAAGAATACAGCTAAAGTTATTGCAAGAATAGAAGATATTTACGGCGGCGTGCAGTTTGTAAAAAGCTGAGTAATTTTCGCTGCTGGCAAGGGACTGCTGATAAAGTAACCTTGGATTAAATCACAACCTTGCTTGACGAGGCATTCCATTTGCTCCTCGGTTTCAACACCTTCTGCCACCACTTCAAGCTCAAGATTGTGCGCTAAGGCGATGACTGCGCCGATAATGGCAATGTCATCCGGATTTTGCGGAATACCTTTCACGAAAAGCTGATCGATTTTAAGAATGCTGACGGGAAATTGCTTTAAATAGCTGATGGAAGTATAACCTGTGCCAAAATCGTCAATTGAAATGCGCACACCCATGTCGGCGATACTTTTCAGTTTGTTAATGGTCTCTGACACATTATCCATCACCGCCGTTTCAGTAATTTCAACTTCGAGACAAGCAGGTTGAAGTTTGGAATGCGCAAGTGCTTCTTTCACAATTAGTGCCACATCCTGGTGACGAAATTGTTTTGGTGAGACGTTCACTGCAACCGTGATGGCTTGAAAACCTCCATCTTGCCAGGATTTCGCTAAACGACAGGCTTCATGTAATGCCCATTCACCAATGGGCATAATCAAGCTCGTTTCTTCGGCTAATGGAATAAATTCGCCTGGCGAAATCAAGCCGAGCTCGGGATGCTCCCAGCGCAATAATGCTTCCACACGATTGATTGTGCCATCTCTAAGTAACATCTGCGGTTGGAAATAAAGCGTGAGTTCATTATTTTGAATCGCCTTACGCAATGACGCTTCCAGTTTGATATGCTTATGCGCCGCTGTATTCATCTCTTCTGTGTAATATTGATAATTATTACCACCAGCACGTTTCACTTTATAAAGCGCCAAATCGGCATATTTCATTAAATCTTCTAATGAATGTCCATCATCAGGGAAAACACAAATACCAATACTGGCAGAAAGGAAAAATTCATAGCCGTCAATGGTAATGGATTCACCGCAAGTTTTAAGAATTTTCTCAGCTACTGTCCCTGCATTTTTTGTACTGCTAATATCGTTAAGCAAAATAACAAAATCATCACTGCCGAAATGCGCCAGAATATCACCAGCACGTAGTAGGGATTGTAAACGCAAAGCGACTTCTTTCAGTACCTTATCACCTATCTGGAAACCCCAGGCATCGTTGATAACTTTAAAGCGGTCAAGATTGACTAACATCACCGCAAGTTTATTACTGCTGCGTTTCGCATGTTGCAAAGTTTTATTTAATATTTCGTTGAAGAATATTCGATTGGGAAGCGAGGTGAGGGTGTCGTAATGCGCCAATCTGACGACACGATTTTCGAGATGCAAATGTGAGGCGTGGATAATATCCAGCATTTTATTAATTTCTTTGCCAACCGTTGCTATTTCATCTCTGCCTTGCGCATAAACTCTTTTATGTAAAGCATTTGTTTCCTTAATGCTGGCAATTTCACTTACCAGATGTTCCAGTCTGTGCACGACAAAAAAGCGTATCAATAATAACATCAAAACGGAAAACAGGATGCTGGATACAATGAGTGATAACAAAGGGAAACGATTAATCACAAACACTTCAGAATCAATATAAACAAGCGCGAGAAAGAGTAACCAAGCCAGAAAAATGACTAAAAGAGTTTTATTGCGTAATTTCAATCGCCGCTCCTTGGCAATGAGTTATCCCTGCAAACTATTCAATAGTTCACGCATTTTGGCTTTAATCATGTCAATCGCAATGCGATTGCTACCGCCGCGTGGCACAATAAGGTCCGCATAACGCTTGGAGGGATCGATAAATTGTAAGTACATAGGGCGCACAGTGTCTTCATATTGCTTCAATACGGAATCCAGTGAACGGCCGCGTTCTTTGATATCACGTTTCAGACGCCGGATCAGACAAATATCTAATGCAGTCTCCATAAATATTCTTATATCCATCATTTCGCGCAGATTGGGTTCAACGAATAATAAAATACCTTCGATAACAATAATGGCATGTTGGCCCACGTGACGAGTTTCTTTCTCACGAATATGCAGCGAATGATTGTAAATGGGAATTTCAATGCTTTTGCCTTGTTGTAATTGTTTAAGATGTTGTACTAACAATTCGTGATCCATGGAATCAGGGTGATCGTAATTACTTTTTGCGCGCTCTTCAAAAGGCAGATCGCTGTGATCTTTATAATAAGCATCTTCAGAAATGACGACGACTTGATCGGAACCTAATTCGTTCACAATGGTATTAGCCAGTAAACTTTTACCCGAGGCAGAAGCACCAGAAATACCAATAATGATGGTGGATTTTTTTTCCAAACCTAACTCTCCTTTTTAAGCATTATATACATGGCGCCGCGGCTGCCGTGCACTGTCGCAGCAGAACAAAAAGCTAATATGCTATTCACGCCACGTAACCATTGATTCAATTTGTTTTTAAGTACGGGTTGCTGATTGCCACGGCCTTTACCATGAATGATAAGCGCAATGCGAATACCATCACGCAGGCATTGCTGCAGAAAGTGATCGACCGCTATTTTTGCTGCGTTTATTGTCATGCCGTGTAAATCCAGAGTTGCTTCAACATTATATTGGCCTTTGCGTAATTTGCGAAGCATTTTGTTCGAAATGCCATGTTGTTTGTATACGATATATCCCTCAGCGCCAAGCATAGGCAGATCATCTGTTTCGCTCAAGCCTACAGATTCGTCATCGAGTTCGGTTTTGCGAGTTTTGCGTATTTTTTTTGGAGGAGGTGACAGGGGCACTTTATCTTTGTGTACTGGTTTTACTTCCTTCATCGCTTGCTGGAAGGTTTCAAGGTCCGATTGGCTGATGGAAGATTTCTTTTTCATTCCTAGATCATACGCTTCCCCGTATTGGCAAGATAGTATAAACTGTGAACGAGTTTATTGCCCGCTCGCACTGATCAATAAGTATCCAATTATGGTAGCTGAGGCTGACAAATAACAATGATAGAACACGACAATTTACAACGATTTATCTTCGATAATGCGCCGGTACGCGGCGAATATATTCACCTAGGCGAGAGTTTCCAGACCATCGCAGGACAACACGATTATCCACCAGCAGTACGTCAGCTATTAGGTGAAGCTTTATGCGTCGCAGGTTTACTCACCGCGATCATTAAATTTAAAGGTCGCCTCACTGTGCAATTTCGCGGTAAAGGCAAACTGAAATTATTGCTGGCGCAATGCAATAATAATTTCAACGTGCGCGGTCTGGTGAAGTGTGATGACGATTTGACATATCAGGATTTAATGGAAGCGTTCAATGATGGTGTGCTGGTGATAATGCTAGATGGCGGTTCGACTAAGCGTAATTATCAGGGTGTTGTCAGTTGGCGCGGTAATTCTCTGGTGGAATCTATCGAAGGTTATTTTCGTGATTCTGAACAGCTTGCCACAAAGCTCTGGTTATCCGTCAATAAAAATGAAGCAGCCGGATTATTATTGCAAGTATTGCCGGGCATAGAAAAGTCGCCACATGGTTTGGAGCAAGATATAGTGTCGCTGCATTGGGAACGATTAACGGCAGTGACTTCAGCTGTTTCACCAGACGATATGCTGAATATGAGTTATGAAAATTTGTTACGAAAATTATATCCGAAGGAAGAAGTACGCATTTTCGCACCACAAGAAATTACTTTCCGCTGCACCTGCTCACGCAAGCGCGGCGAAGAAGCGATAGGTTTGCTAGGTGTAGAAGAAGCGGAAGCTGAATTGAAAGATAAGCAGGTTATTGTTGTTACGTGTGATTTTTGCAATAAAGAATATGTGTTTGACAAAGTGGATGTCGCCGCCGTTTTTGCCAAAAAAGGATCTTCTGAAACGCATTTACATTAATGGTGTACGCATGATGATAGTGAAAGCGATAATGAAGCGTAAAAAAATCCTGTCTGCAGTATTAGCGATGATGGCGATATTCTGGTACGTAAAGCATCATAATAATGCGAATCAGGATGAGCAAAATGCTGTAATGGTAGAAGCCACGACTGTCAAAGAATCCACTGTGCCAATGGAAGCGCATGCCTTAGGCACATTAACTGCGCGTAGCATAGAAATCACACCAGAAGCGCCGGGCCACGTCAAAAAAGTTATTGTGCAAGATGGTGTACAAGTGAAAGCAGGTGAATTATTGCTGCAACTGGATGATGAAGTACTGTCATCGAAATTTGATTCCATGCAGGCTGAATATAATTACACACGCGGCAATTACCAGCGTATGCTGCCGCTTGGCAAGCGCGGCTTCGTCGCAAAAGATACCATTGAAAAAGTTGAAGCTGAATTAAAGAGAAAGAAAGCTGAACTACAAGAAAGCGAAGTGATGCTAAACCATACTAAACTAGTGGCACCTTTTTCTGGTATGGTCGGCAAATGCAAAGTAAGCATGGGTGAATATGTGAATGTTGGGCAAAGTGTACTGACGCTCACAGACATTCAACATTTGCGCGTCGAATATAATATTCCAGAAAGATATTTGTCTGCTCTCCGATTGGGACAAGAAGTAAAAATTACCAGCGCTGCTTATCCCGGAAAAGTCTTTACCGGAAAAGTTTCCTACATTTCACCGACGATTAATGCGGAAAATCGTTCATTAGCATTATATGCCGATGTGCCAAATGATAAACATGAGCTTGCATCCGGCATGCTGGTGGATGTAGTGCAGTCATTAGGTAGCACTGAGCATGCATTATTAATTCCTGCGCGCAGTTTGGTGCCTATGCTGGATGGCATGCAAGTTTATAAAATTGTCAAAGGCAAGGCGTATGCTATTAATGTGGTGGTTGGCAAGCGTACCGAGAATGATGCGCAAATCATACAAGGTCTGGCCGCAGGTGATATGGTGATCACAGATGGTCAGATGAAAGTAAAAAATGCTTCGGCAGTTAAAACCAAAACCTAGAGAGACTCGCGCGTGAATTTAACTGAAATATGCATCAAACGACCTGTCTTTACTATCGTGATCAGTTTGGTGATGACGATTATTGGCTTGTTGGGATTTATGAGCTTGCCAGTACGCTGGATTCCCAATATTACACCGCCAACGCTTTCTATTCGCACTGAATATCCGGGTGCCAGTGCTCGTCTGGTCGAGAAAAACATTACCAAACCAATTGAGAGTACGCTTTCTGGTATTAATGGCATTGAAACAATACGATCTTCGAGCATGCAAGGCAGTAGCTATATTAATGTTGTTTTCAAGCTAGGTCGTAATATGGATGCAGCCGTGGAAGATGTGCGCGGTAGTCTGGAAAATATTCGCGATGAATTTCCGCGTGATGTGCGCAGCCCAATAGTGTCAAAAACAGATACTAACGGAAATCCTATTGTCTATATTTCATTTTCAGATACTAATCGCAATGCTTTGGAGTTGAGCGATTACATAGACAAATTTATTGTACCAGCATTTGAAACAGCTGATGGTGTTGGCCAGGTTTTTATGTATGGGAAGCAACGCTCCGCTGTGAGAATCTCGCTTGATCCAGTCAAAATGGCCGGTGCGAATATAACAGTAGAGGAAGTGTCACAATTATTACAGGAACAAAATGCTTCTAGTCCAACCGGCCAAATCAAAAGCCGCGACAGATATTATAGTATTGTCACTGATACTTCGCTGAAGACAATAGATCAATTTAATAATATGATTATTCGTGATAAAGCAAATCAGGTAACGCGACTTAAAGATATAGGTGAAGCGAAGCTAGCTGCAGAAGAAACAGATTCATCTTTCCGAATTAATGGCAAACCTGGTATCGCACTGGCTATCGTGCCGCAATCAAATGCAAATCCGCTGGATGTAGAAAAGCAGGCGAAACGTGTATTAGCAGAAGTTACCCGTACATTGCCGCAGGGGATGGTGGCTGAATTAAGTTACAATGAAGCGGATTATATTCGTGCATCCATTCACAGTGTTTACGAAGCATTTGCTGAGGCCGTGTTATTTGTCTGGCTGGTGATTCTCGCTTTTCTTTGCAGCTTTCGTGCAACCTTGATTCCTATCGTCACTATTCCCGTTTGTCTTATTACCACATTTAGTGTGTTATATATTTTTAATTTTTCTATCAATACCATTTCTCTGATGGCATTTGTGCTTGCCATTGGTTTAGTCGTGGACGATGCAATTGTCATGCTAGAAAATATCAGCCGACATATAGAAAACGGCATAGCACCATTTAAAGCCGCGATTATTGGTAGTCGTGAAATCATTTTTCCTATCATTGCCATGACTTTAACGCTCGCAGCGGTTTATACACCTATTGCCTTTACGCCTGGCATGATGGGAATATTGTTTCGTGAATTTACTTATACACTGGCGGGCGCGGTGATTATTTCAGGATTTTGCGCGCTCACGCTTTCGCCTATGATGTGCGCGCGGATTCTTAAACCGCAGCACACATTAAAAGGTTATGCAGCCTGGCAAACGGCCATGCTTGATAAATTGCGCGAGTATTATCGTCATGTGCTGCAAGTATGTTTAGATAGGCGCAAATGGGTGATGATCTTATTAATAGTCATCGGTGTGTTAGGCGCATGTGTCTATCGCTATTTGCCCGCTGAACTTTCGCCCGAAGAAGATACAGGCTTGCTATACGTTTCAGCATCCTCACCGCGCGATGCCAGCTTTGCATACACTAATCGTTATGCAAATGAACTGGAAACCATCTTTCAAAAAATGCCGGATGTAGCTAATTATCTAAGCATTGTTGGCTCTCCTAGTCCTTCCAATTCGTTTTATTTACTTTTATTGAAACCACGTGCAGAACGAAAAAATTCACCGACTGATATAGTTGCCATGCTAGCACCACAACTCTCAGCGATCACCGGCGTCAATGCCAATGCGTTTGCACCGCCACCGCCGTTAGCAGAATATGTTTCTAGTGGTAGTGGTGAAAATATTGGTCTTGTCTTAATGACGTCGGGTGATTACCGCAAGTTACAACAAACATCGCAGCAAGTGATGAACGAAATCAAAAAAAATCCCGGATTTTTGCATGTTGATAACAGCTTGAAATGGGAGAGCGACCAATTTCATTTGTCTGTAAACCGTGATCGCGCAGCGGATTTGCGCGTACCCATGTATACGATTACGAATACACTCTCAACCTTGTTAGCAGGGCGCACGATAGGCAAGATGGAAGATACCAATATAATGGTGCAAATGAACCAGTCGGCGTTGGCAAATCCAGACATTTTTCAGCAGCTTTATGTGCGCAATCAGGAAGGTGTTATTACACCACTATCCAGCTTGCTTGAAGTCAGTCACCAAACGTCACCAGATGCATTTCCGCATTATGAACGCATGCGTGCCGATACTATTTATATAACGCTTGCGAAAGGTTTTATGCTATCAGATGCTGTCAAGGCACTGCATACTATTACAAAAAATAATTTGCCAGATGATGTGAAATTTACCTTAAGTGGCGCAGCGCGAAGTTTTGTGGATTCCAGCAGCAGTATGTTATTTACCTTTATGTTGGCATTGATATTTATTTATCTGGTGCTGGCAGCGCAGTTTGAAAGTTTTATCGATCCATTGATTATTATGCTCACCGTGCCATTTGCGGTAGTGGGCGCGGTTGTCACGCTCAAATTTTTTGGCGGCAGTCTTAATATTTACAGTAACATCGGGTTAATCACCTTAATTGGTCTTATTGCCAAGCATGGTATTTTAATTACTGATTTTGCTAATCGTTTACGCAGCGAAGGTAAATCAATTAACGAAGCTGTGCTGCAATCCGCTGTTTATCGATTGCGTCCTATTTTAATGACAACCGCTGCGATGGTATTGGGTGCTGTGCCACTTGCTTTTGCTAACGGCCCTGGTGCGGAATGCCGCCAACAAATTGGTTTAGTAATCGTCGGTGGCTTGCTTGTGGGTACATTTTTCTCGCTTATTGTGATTCCAGTGGTTTACAGTTATCTTGCTCGCTTCCGTAACATTAAATTAGTTGAAGATCAGGAACAATCTTATGCATCTGTTATTTGATATTTTACCAGTCGCACTATTTTTTATTGCCTTTAAGTTTTATGGTTTTTATGTCGCGACGATTGTTGGTATGATTGCTACGTTTCTGCAAGTGACACTGACACGTATATTCAAGAAAGTATGGGACCGTATGCAGTTAGTGACTTTACTGGTTTTTCTTTCCTTTGGTAGCATGACACTTTATTTTCATAACCCTATCTTTGTTAAATGGAAGCCAACAGTGGTCTTCTGGATTTTTGCTGCAGTGATTTTATTTACACATTTTTTTGCAAAAAAACCACTCATACAACGTTTGATGGAAAAAGCATTTACTGAAAAAGGCGCAAGCATTGCTGATGCAGTTTGGAAAAAATTAAATTTATACTGGGCGATATTTTTTGCTGCTCTCGGCGCGATAAATGTTTATGTTGCCTATACTTGCAGCAATGATGTCTGGGTGAATTTTAAATTTTACGGCATTACCTCTCTGCTGATATTGTTCAGCATTTTTCAGGCAATTTATCTGATGCGCAATATGGTCGAGGTGAAACAATGAATGCCTACGAAAAAGTAGCGCTTATTAAAGAGCGCTTACAATCAGCACTCTCGCCCTCGCAACTTGAAGTGATAGATGAGAGTGATGCGCATGTTGGACATGCCGGACATCAGGGTGGTGGTAGGCATTTTGCTATTAATATTGCAGCCACCCCTTTACAGCAACTTTCCAGAGTAGAAGCTCACCGTAATATCTATAATTTGTTATCAGATCTGTTTCCCGATCAAATTCATGCGTTAAAAATCAAGATCTTAACAGCCACTCCATAATCTATTGTAAAATAGAAGAATGTGAAGGAGTGTTTAAGCCATGCGACTACAAACCAAGGTCATGCTGGTTATAGCTACGACGTGGCTCGCAATTGTTGCGA